>Ga0315285_10001626_pt1 | contig 23572 bp, 17 predicted proteins | sample YL17G09_36_MG_FD_203698 | JGI IMG/M metagenome (GOLD analysis project Ga0315285, IMG submission 203698) | Sediment microbial communities from Yellowstone Lake, YNP, Wyoming, USA - YL17G09_36 | ecosystem: Environmental > Aquatic > Freshwater > Lake > Sediment | place: USA: Wyoming | collected... | reverse complement strand
CGGATGAGGCCGCGCACTTCCTGGCCGAACACCTCAACGCGTCCGAAACGGTGTATCCGGGCGCCAACCTCCGTTTGGTCTACAAAATGGTCTCGGATTAAAATCCCTGAGATCAGGAGTCCTGAGCATAGCAGCCAAGACCATCGTAACGGGCTCTGCAAACCGCACGATCTGAGGCAGATCGAGTTTTTGGACACTACGAGGCCACCCGCCAGCCGGTGCGCAGCCACCAGACGCCGGTCGCGCCAAAGGCGCACCACCGGCGCGGGTACGCCCCAGCTCAATGCCGCGACGGTGTCGCCGCCGGGCAGGACCAGCACCTGGCGGCCGTCGTTGGCAACGACGGCCGGGTGCTCGGACTGGCTCTCCGCCAGCAGCTCGTGGTCGAACTGGGTGCGGTAGCGGCGCCGGGCGCCGGCGTCCGGTCCGGCTTGCCCCGGCGGCGGCATCCCGGTCGCGGACGACGCCGTTGCCAACGAAGCTCCCTGGAGGAAACCCCGGCGGGTGAGCGCGGGCCGTTTCATGCTCGCCCTCGTTCAAGCCCGTCGGCGCCTGGTGGGCGCAAAGTCCCAGGGTGAAGGGAACGCATCCCGATAAGTGATGATGCCGTAATAGATGGCGCACACCGCCTTCTCCTGGTCGTTGATGATCGGGATGCTGGGCACGACTTCCCCGTTGTTCCCCAGGTACGGAAGATTGGCGCTGCGGACACTCACCCGATGCACGACGTATTGCACGCTCCCGCTGTGCGGCAGCAGCTTGCCCATATCGATTTTTGGGGAAGCCGCGGGCCGTATCGGCAGCCCGGCCGCGACGCTGTCAAAAAGCACGCGCCGGTTCGAACTGAGGAAATCGCTGTCCGGATCGATGTCCCAGCAGTAAAGCGGGTCGCGGTCCTTTTTATGCGGCGAGACTGTGGCATCCCCCGTGAGCAGGCGCACCACTCCGTCCGGGCAGAGGTAGGCGGTCAGGGGGCAGGAGTTCGCCGGGCTGGCGGGGTAGGCATAGCGGCGCGTCGGACTGAACGGATCGTCGGTACGCACCCACGCCACGCCGCGGTTCCTCCGGCCCGCGATGAGCCAGGAGCCGCGATACGGCAAGAGACTGCTCTCGGAAGCCCGGTTCGCACGTTCGAAGATTTCCGGGCTGGTTTCCGTCCACTCGTAAATCCCGGCCTTGGGGTTGAATACGTACTTCAGCGCGGCCACGGTGCCGTCGTTGAAGCTGTTGCAGTCCGTCCAATCGATGCACTCCTTGTTCAGCGGCACCGCCTGGGTGAACGTCTGGTTCATCCACACGACGCTTTCGCGGCTGCAAAAGGCCTTCCCGCTCTCGTAGCCTTTCTGCCGTAGCTGCTTCTCCGGCTGGATGATCTCGAGGTCATCCTCGCGGTCGTTGAGACGGAACTGAAGCCAGCCGACGGACTGCGTTCGCCGGGAGATCTCATGATCGTGCGGGCCGCGCACCAGAGCGTTCTTACCGCGGTCCAGGATCTTGGCGACCTGGCGCCATTTCAGCACGAACACGTTTGCGTTCGGGGCAGGCTTGCCGTCGATCAGTGCGCCGCGAGGCACGCCGAAGAGCACCGGGTGGCCGTGCTGCTTGATGTACCGGCTGCCGTCGCCGAACGGGTCCCATTGGTCGTGCGAGCGGACGAGCATGCCCTCCTTGATGAGCCGTCCGTCCGGCGCGCCGGCGCGGAGCTGGTAAACTATGCTGCAGTCATCGTCGACGCCGCGGAACTTCCGCGTGGAGTATACCAGCAGCCACTTGTCCTTGCTGACCTGCATTCCGTTGGGGTTCGCGGGTAGGGCGTCGTCCTTGCGCGTGTCCCCGGGGATGGTGCAATCGCGGATCAGCACGCCCTTGTGCTCGAAGCGCTCGATGCGCCCTTCGGGCGCGGCCCCGCGAGCGCCGCGAACCAGAATGGCAGGGGTGCCCAGCAGGACGCCTGCCCTCTCGATCCACCCCCTTCGGGTGATTCTCTCCGGCATATCCATAGGACTCCTCCTGTCCGTCAATCCTTCAGCGTGTAGCGGACGTACTCGACCTGGCAGGGCGGGCCGTGCGACAGCCACAGATCGGTCGTGCCGGTGACCGCGATGGAAGAGCAGGAACTGTGCAGCAAGCCCACGTTGTCGTGAATGTGCTGGCACATGCCGCCGGGCCCGTGCGTTTGCATCAGGGTGAAGGCATCATCCAGCGAGATCCGGTCCCGCCTCTTGCCCGCCACTTCCCATAGAAATTTCTCGCGCAACATGGTATTGGCCGCCCATTGCCAGCGCTTGCTGATGCGGAACAGGCCGTCCGCGCGCTCGTGCGAGTAGTTGCCCGCCACAAAAAAGCCTTCTTCTTTCGGGTTGTAGCAAAAGATCTGGCGGTATATACCCGCTGATTCGACCCGGGCGGCGTTGCCGGCGCGATCCAGCAGCAGGAAGTTGCCGGTGACCTCGACGGGGACGTCCGGATCGTCGAGCAGGGCCAAGGCTTCGTCAACGTTCCTGACCATGGAGAGGATCATCCACATCCAGACCCAGGTGGGTCGCGGCATCATGGGCTTGCCCGCCCGCCTCCACTCGGCGGCGGCGTGCGTGCCGCGGGCGTACGTCTCCTCGTCCTCGTTCAGGGTCGCGCCGGAGGTCGACAGGCCCTCCGAGTTCACGCCGTAGTTCATGTAGGTGTGGAAGGCATATCCTTTCGCCGGCACGACCTTGACGTAGCCGAGGCCGTTCAGCCCGCTCCCGCTGCGTTCCTTGGAAAAGGCGTTGATGGGCCCGTCCGGACCGAAGAAGGCCACGTCCATGCAAGCCTCGCGCCCGCGCTCCGGGACATCGCGGAATACCAGTTGTACCGGCCCTAGCCCGAGCGCCTTGGCGGCGCCTCTGAGCATCTCGGCGTAGAACGGGAAGCGCCTCTCATAAAAGGCCAGTAGCGCGGCCGAGGCGGTGTCGAATTCGTCGCGTTTATTCAGGGTGACCGAAGTGGGCGAACCGATGCGGTTCGGGTTGGTGACGAGTTGCGCACCGATCTCCTCCCAACTGCCGCGGTAGATTTCCTTGGGCATGCGCCGCGTGTACAGCTTCCAGATTTCACCTGCTTCGCCGCCCATACCTTCCCCGTCGATTACGGCGCGGGCGGGCGAGGCGGCGAGCTTGCGGCCTGCTTCGTCGAACACGGCGGCTTCGACATGCAACCAGCCCTGCTTCGCGGGCGTGACGGTAAAAGGAACCGATGCGTTCTTTCCGGGCCGCAGGGAGAGCTTTGCCGATAGGACCGTTTTGTTGCCGCCGCCCTGCGTCACGACCAACGTCACGCGGCGCGGCAGCGGCGAGGTCACATTCGCGAAGCCGCGGAGGCGTGCGCCCGTCCGGCCCGCGGCGGCGAGGTCCGCTTCCACCAGCAGCCGGCTCGCGACATTTTCGTGCCGCCCCGGCGCACCGCCTTCGTCGATCAGCACGGAGCTGTCGATGGTGAGAGCTGCACCCGAAGGCAGCGCGACCTCGGCTGCCTGCCAGTCGAAGCGGGCCGCGACGCCTGGCTCGTTCGGGTAGGCCTGTTCCAGCTCGACCGGCCCTCGCAGCGGCCGCACCTGGTAGAGAAAGCCCGTTCCGTACTGGCCGATAACCCGCCAGTAGAACCAATCGGCGCTGGATGCACGACGCGCCGGCAGGCCCGATTCACCGGGAATCTGCTGGAGCACGCTCTGGCCCGCATCGCCGAACCAGGACCGCTGGACCAGCAGCCAGGCCGGGCGGTGCTGCCGGCTGGAGGCACCGGCCCGGAATCGCAGTGCGCGCCCGCCGGAGTTCCGGTAGGTGTCCTGGATTCGCACTCCGCTTTCCTGCTCGCCGAGCCGCAGCACGCGCCGGAAGGCGAGCCCGGGGGCAGGATTCACCGACAGCACGACCACGGTCTCGCCCTGCGCGGTTTTCATGCGCTCGAGCGCCATCGGCACGGCCGCGAGGTCGACGACTTGCCCGTTCAGCGTTACCCGGGGCACGAACAGCCGGCCCTCGGCCGCGACGCCGGCGCCCTTGCCGGTGATCAAGGGGACGGTCATGGCCAGCTTGCAGTGCATGGATGTGACCGCGCCGCCCTGCCGGTCCACGGTGAGCCGCACAAAGCCGTCTTCCAGGGTGACCGGTTGCGCCGCCGCGCTCGCAACCGCGAGAAGCACGAATCCGAATGTTCGCTGCACACTCATGCCGGACCTAGGATTGAATCCGCCAGTCAAGTCGCCGGACCACGGGCGCTATCTCCTGCTTTGGCGACGCAACACCGCCGCTCTCCCATTAGATCCTCGGCCCCGCGAATCCGTCAAGAAAAAACGGCCCGTGTTCCACGAGCGAGAACAGCCTCAGAGCGGAAGCAGGGCAGCGGATTCGCGGTCCAGGAACAGGTGGGCGCCCGGGTGCGTTCGCAGGATCGAGGCCGGGCATTGCGGCGAGACCGGACCCTCGATCGCCGCTTGCACTGCCCGCTGCTTGGTCGGACCGGGCACGGCCACCACCAGCGTCGGGACCTTCAGGATCGCCGGAATGCTCAGCGTCAGGGCGCGGGCAGGGACCTCGGCCAGGGTGCTGAACACCCCGTCGTGGACCTGCTGGAGCCGGCACGATTCCTCGAGCTCGACCACCCGGACCATCGTGGAATCGTTGAAATCGGCATTGGACGGGTCGTTGAATGCCAGGTGGCCGTTCTCGCCGATGCCGAGGAGAGCGTCGTCGGGCGGAGCGGTTTCGAGCAGCGCCGCGTAACGGCGGCATTCTTCCTCGGCATCCGGAGCTTCGCCGCGGAGGCCATGAAACGCGGCGATGGGAACCCGGGAAATGACGCGGTCCAGCAGGAAGCGGCGGAAGGAATGCGGCGCGCGGTCGTCGACGCCCAGGTATTCGTCGACATGGAACGCGACGACGCGCCGCCAGCCGACGGAGGCGGCCACGAGTCCGGCCAGCATCTCGATCTGCGAGGGCGCGGAGGCGAGCAACACCGAGGCTTTGCCTCGCTCCTCGATGGCACGCCGGATCTCGCTGGCCGCCACCCGCGCGGCCGCGGCGCCGAGCTGCCGCCGCGTTTCGTAGATTTCGACCCTCAGCCGTTCGGCGCGAAAGCTGCGCAGGAGGCCCTCGTTGCTCGTCGATGCGTAGGCGCTACTCACGTCGTTTCACCCCCGCTCGGCTCCCTCGGCTGCCGCCCGGGCGGCTCCCAGCCGGTTTCTGAGCTGCTGGCCATTGTCGCGCCACCAGTCGTGGAGGATCAGCAGGTCGGTGCCGAGACAGAAGTGCCGCACTCCCAGGCGCTGGTACCATTCGGCCTCGGCTGGCGTCTGGATTTCCGCCCGCGGCGGTATGCCTTTGCGAAGGCAGGTCTCGATCACCCGCCGCTCGACCTCCTTCACCTCCGGCGAGCGGCGCGCCTCGGGGCGCCCGATGCTCATGCAGTAATCGGCCGGGCCCCACTGCACCATATCGACGCCCGGCACCGACAGGATCTGCTCGAGCTGCTCAACCGCGGACTGCTTCTCGATCATCAAGGCGACCACGACTTCATTGATCCGGACGGACGGCACACACGCACTCCCGCGCGTCGTCGACGCTGCGGACATCCGCGAACAACACGCCCTGAAAACCCGCTCCGATCGCCCGCTGGGCCAGGAAGCGCCGTGGCTCCTGATCGGCCTTGATGATGGCCGGCATGTCGAACAGCTCGGCGGCGCGGCACAAGTTTTCCAGTGAGAACAGGTCGAAGGGCGCGCACTCAGCCACGAACTCGGCGTAATCTAACATCCCGGTATGGCCGACGGCTTCGACGACCGATGGCCAGGTCGAGTGCAGGTGCGTGCCCACCGTCGGCCGGCTGGCGGCGAGCGCTGCGCGCAGTTCATTGGGTCTCATGCGGAGCCTCCCGATGCTGCGAGGCGAACACCAGCATACCGCCGCCGGATACGCCCAAAAGGTACGTTCCGCCCCGCGGAACGAATCCGGGGCGCGCGCGGATCTCATGCTATAGTGCTCCTCTGGGCTTTTGTCCAGCGCGGACGCCGGAGGGTGTCACATCATGGGGAAAACCATCAATGCGGTGGACTGGGTCTGCATTCTCCTGTACGTGCTCGGCCTGCTCGGCATAGCGGTCTACCATTCCCGCAAGATGCGTCGCCAGGACGACGTGTTCCTGGCGGGCCGTTCCATGAGCCGCTGGCCCATCGCCATCAGCATGTACATGGCCCTGTTCAGCACGAACACTTTCCTCGGGGTCACCGGATGGCTGAACCGGCCGAACGGCACGATCTGGATCGGCATGCAGACCATCGGCATCATGCTGGCGGTGCCCTTCGTGGTTACCCTCTACCCGACGCTGTTCTTCCGGCTCCGCATCACCTCCGCGTATGAGTACCTGGAGAAGCGGTTCAACCGCTCGGTGCGCAGCGTGGCGACAGTTTTCTTCCTGAGCTCCCGGATCATGTGGATGTCCACGATGCTGTACTCCTCGTCGCTGGTGGTGTCCACGATGCTGGGCTGGACGGCGACGTTTGGCGTCACCCAAGGCCAGCTCATGGCCATCCTGACGATCGGCGCGCTGGCGACATTCTTCACGCTCGTCGGCGGGATGCACGCGGTGATCTGGACCGACGTATTCCAGTTCTTCGTTCTGCTCGCCGGCCTGATCGCCATGATCGTGCTGGGCTTGGCGCTCACGGGCGGGGTCGGGCAGATCGTGGAGATCGCTAACGAGCACGGCAAGTTCGATCCGCCGGCGGTGTTCAGCCTGATGGACGATTTCAGCCTGCTGGGCGGGCTGCTGTTAGGCTTCGTGGGTATGCTGGCGAACTCCGGCGCCGACCAGGTAGTGCTGCAACAGTACCTCACGGCCAAGAGCGACAAGGAGGCCAAAGCTTCGCTCTGGCGCAACGGGCTGTTCCTGAAGCCGGTGAGCCTGATCTATCCTTTTCTCGGCGTGCTGATGTTCGCGTTCTACAAGGAGCACCCGGACGTGGGCGCCCTGGTGCGCATCCCCGACGACGCGCTGCCGGTATTCGTGGTGAACGTGCTGCCGGCGGGGGCGCGCGGGCTGATGATCGTGGCGATGGTTGCCGCCGTGCTGACAAGCATCGAATCCGGGCTGACCGCCATGTCCGCCGCCATTCAGGTGGACTACGTGCGCCGCTGGATGAAGCGGCCGCTCGGGGACCGGGAGGCAGTCCGGACCGCGCGGGTCTTGCTGCTCACTTCCGGCCTGGCGATCATCGGCGGCGCTTGCTGGGTGCGGACGCTGGGAGAAAAGAACAACATCCTCCAGATCCTGAACATCGTGATGTACCCGTTCACCGGCGTGCTGCTGGGGATCTTTCTGCTGGGCATTTTGGTACACCGCGTGAATGCCCGAGGCGCGCTGGTCGGCGCGGTCGTGGGATTCCTGGGCACTGTGGCCGTGCCGGGGTCCAAACAACTGATTCCGATCTTGTCCGCGCTGGGCATCTCGCTCTCGCCGGGCCTGGTGGAGCGGATCGAAACGCTCGGCGGAATCTCCAACTTCTACTACGGTTGCTTGGGCACGCTGGCCACGATCTTGGTCGGGTACCTGGCCAGCCTGCCGTTTCCGCCGCCGTCGGCCGAGAAGATCACTGGCCTGACGCGCTGGAGCTTGCCCGAGCCGCTCGAGAAAGAGGCGGAGCTCGCCAAGGTCGGCTGAGGTGGCCATGCGAATCGGCAGAAGAGCTTTTCTCTTCGGCGCCCCGCTGTCGCGCGGCGCCTGGTCCGCCGCGGCTCAGGCGCCGGACCCGCCCGGATCCGCGCGCCGGTGGACTCATCCGGTCTACGATTTTTGCGGCACGCCGTTCGAAATCGGGCTCGAGCACGGGCGGGCGCTGAGCAGGGAGATCCGCGCCGAAGCGGATCCCGCGGTCGCGGCGCTCACCCGGCGGCTGGCGGCGCCCGCGTATCAGGCCCTCGCCCGGGTCGTTTCGAAGTACGAGGGGCTTTTCCGCGAGTACGTCCCGGACGCGCTCGAGGAAATCCGCGGGATGGCCGAGGGGGCGCGGCTGAGTTACCCTTACGCGTTTTTCGCCGCTACGCGGGACCTGATGAGGACACCCGCGCGCGAAGACGCCTGCACGGCACTCGCGGTGAGCGGGAAGGCAGCCGCGGCGGGCGGAGTCCTCGTGGGCCAGACCAAGGACACCAGTGCGCCGCTGGACCGCTACCGCATCCTCCGCTTGGCCTACGCCTCCGGCCGGAAGATGATCGTGCTGAATTACCCGGGCTGGATCGCGAACCTGTGCCTCACCTCGGATGGGCTCACGTTCACGGGCAATTCTCTCTCCGCGCGCGGGCCGGCCGGGGATACGGCGCCGGGCAGCCTGCTGAAGCGGCTGGTGATGACAAAGCCCTCGGTCCAGGCAGTGCTGGAGGCGATCCGAGGCATGCGATTCGAGAACGGGTGCTTTCTGATCGGCGACCGGTCGGGACACGTCGTCTGCCTGGAGTGCGTGGCCGGCTTCGTGGATATCCGGGATGTCTCCGGGCAGGCGTACGGGCACGCCAACTCGCTCCTCGCTCCCGAGTTGAAGCGCTACGAGACGGCCGCCGCGGCCCGTTCCAGTTCCCCGCTCCGGCAGAAGAACGTCGAGGCGTTGCTCCGTGCGCGCAGCGGCGCCCTCACGGTCGACGCGATGAAGGCGATTCTGCGGGACCACGCCGGCTTCCCGCTGTCGATCTGCCGGCACCCGTCGCCGGACGAATCCGGCACAACGACAGCAGCGTTCATTGCGGACCTGCGCGAGACGAGGATGAACATCGCCATCGGCAACCCTTGCGTGGCGCCGTTCCGCGAATACTCCCTGCCCGCTGCCTGAACCGCGGCGCATTCGCCAGGAAAGGACCGCGAGCGCCGCGCGGCGGGTCCGCCACGAGGGCGGTCCGCCAGCACAGCCCGCCGTAGACGCTTATCCGCAAGGATGAAAAAAAGATTGTCGATCCTCAGGCAACCATCCCCAGGTCAGTGAAGAGGTCGCGCATGCGAACGCGGAGGTTTGAACCATGCCCTTGGCCCGGAGTTTCCTGATGTCATAGGCAGCGTGCCGCGGCCCATACTCGGATTCCGCTTGGCCGCTCATCTCACGGACCTTCTGGGCCAGATCCGAAGCCGTGAATCCGGCCGGCGATGGAGACAACGCTAGAACCGCCTCGGCGACCCGGCGCATCCTGGGCTTATTGAAATCGATCCCGCCGACCTTGGTCCGGCCCACTTGCGAAGGCAGCGGGAGGTTTTCCAAGGTCTCGTCGGCCACAAAGCAAGCACCCATGCAGCCCACCGCATTCAAGAATCTCTCCAGGATGCCCCGGAGGCGAGCGACGATTTTGAACGCCGCTCGATGGGGAGTCGTGGTCGAGACACCTACGTATGAGGTGCGGGGCATCGTAGGGCCTCGCCTGTAACCCTGGATTCCGCCACAAGGGCACGCAGTCTGTGCGGACGTACACCCAGCCGCCACCGAAGATGCAACGCTCGGTGCAGCTCGCTGGCCCTCACCGCCAAGGCTCGAATCTGAACAGGAACTCCGCCCCGAGCAACACCGAACTGGCCGTGGCTCACAGTGGCGCCGCCGGGGACATGGTGGAAGCCGAGGCGCTGGACCTCGGGGGAGTTGTGGAGACCGCAATCGGTCACGTGCCCGATGGCGCCGTGCCGGGTAAAGGTGAAGCCATCACCTCGCCGCAGTGTGCCGCGCAGTCTGCGTGTCCGCGAACCTCGGCCCAGGCTCACGCGCCATCTCCTCCGAGTGCGACGAAAAAGTAAGAAGATGACCTGTTCATCCAGCTGGTTAACCGTACAGAGCGCAGCCCAGCGAGCGGTGCAACGAGGAGGCGCGAGTCGAGCGTTCCCTTCACGCGCTGGCCGGCTGCAGAAACGACGATCTGCAAAAGCCGAACTGATCCAGAAGCTCACGTAGTTGGTCTTCTTCGGCCGCGGTCAGCGCCCGTCGCGGAGCCAGGCACGGGCCGCAAGCGATTCCGGACCACCCTAGCATTGTCTTGACAGCCGGGAGCATCGGAAACCGCAGCGTGAGTCGGATCAGTTCGTTGATTCTCATTTGCACCGCGCGAGCATGCTCCCATCGTTGCTCTCGCGTAAGATTGTAGATCTCAAGGAACAGCTCGGGAACCAGATTGTAGAACGTGCCGATACCGCCGTCGGCACTCATCAGCAGTCCCGCCACGAGCACCTCATCCGGTCATTGAAGATCACCGCACCGCTGTCTTTGACCAGTGACATCCGGCATAGATCGAAATCGGTGAACTTCAAGCCGATCACATTGGTCATCGAGCAAAGCTCGAGGATCTGGTCGGCGCTGGCGATCGTAGAACAGAGCTCAGGAAAGTAATAGACGAGCAGCGGAACGTCGGACAACTCCGCCAGTGCCTGATAGTAGGCCTTCACCTCGGCAAACGAGTAGCCGCCCAGAGGCGGCAGGCTGCTCACGGCATGGGCCCCGACCCGGGCGGCGTGCCGGGCAAGCTCGATCGCGTCCGCCGTACGGTAAGCGCCAACGTGAACGATCACCTTCTTGTCTGCCGGGGACCACTTCACGGCAACTTCGGCAATGGCCTTACGCTGCTCAATGCTTTGCAGTAGCCCCTCACCCGTCTGCCCGCAAACGTAAATCCCGTGAACCCCCGCGTTGTAGAGCCGTTCGAGAAGGCACTCAAAAGCTCGGGGCTGGAACCGCTCAGCCGAATCGAGCGGGGTGATGATCGCGGGCAAGATACCACACAATCCGGTCATTGATCTCCTTGTGACATGCTCGCGCGGGCCTGCACGCGTCGGCCACATTAGCTGAAACTGAAGCTGTAAAGCCGCGCCGACTGCAGCTCGAAGCGCAAGCGGACTTCACGGCCTTCCAGCGCGGCAAGACCTCTGCCCCCTTCCCAGCCGACAGCCCTATCCGTCACGTCAGCTTTAATGGGCCGAGAACGCTCAAGGTCCAGGCCGTCTGCCTCAAGGACGGCGACCCGCAAGGAGCCGGCGGCGGCGTCGGCGCTGACACGCAACTCTTGGCCTGAGCAGCGGACCGGCTTTGTCACGATGGTAGCGGCCGCGCCCGATCGCGCCGGCTGCACGCCCGCAAATCCATCCGGGCGAAGCCGCGCCAGGCAGCAGAACCCCTTGCGCCACGCGAAATGCGTCGCATCGCTGCCGCCATAGTACAGTCTCAGCTCGTTGCCGTACATAACGGGGTACGCGGCAGCGTAGATGCAGCCGCTGTCATAACTTCCTTCAGGCCCCCGAGGGATCAGCGGCGTGCCCGGGCAGATGCGCTCCCACTTCACAGTATCGGGGCTCCACGCGAGCTCGCAATCGACGGCGTCGCTCCGCGTGTCGAACATCGTCACCAGTCCAAGATAAACGTTTGCATAGCGGAAGACCGGCATGGCGTAGGTCTGCCGCTCCGCGCCCTCCTCCGGCAGCGAGCGGAACACCTCGACCGCTTTCGTCCACTTCAGAAAGTCTGCGCTCTCGGTGCGGCCAACGAATCGTTCCCCACCTGTCTTGAGCCGCGTGATCCCGACGTACTTGTTCAGCTCCGGAGCCCAGAAGGAGTTGTTGTGGCTATCGCCGGCCGCCTGGATGTCCCGGCAGGCCACCGGCCCGGACCAGCGCAACCCGTCCGCGGAGAACGATACCGCCATGCTGCGCTCCACCACCATGCCGCGCTCACGTCGGAAGAACATCTTGTACCGGCGCTCCGTATCCGGGTCGCGCAAATCCTTGAAAACGCCAGCACCGTGCGGACCACGTGCGACGAGGTTGTTCTCCGTGGACCCGTTGAACTCGATGATCCCGAGCTCGGGCTTCCTCCACGCAACGCCGTCCTTCGACGTGGCGTAGCAGACGCCCATTTCCCGCTTGCCCGGCGTGTACCGAAAGACACGCTTCTCCGGGGGCGTCGTGGCGGTCACCTCGCACATAATGAAAGGGCTGTACCAGCACTTGAAGAGCCGCTCTCCCTCATCAAACATCACGTTCGCGTAGAGGTTGTCGTAACGAGGCTCCCAAGGCTTGTCCTCCCGGAGAAGTGGGTTGCGCGCTTCTTTCCTCACTTGGCCGAGCGCCAGCTCCGCGCCGTCAGCCCGGTCGATGATCCGGGAGTCGAGCAACAGATGCTTTTCCTTTGCACGGGCGGGCTGAGCCACAACCGGTAAGGCGCCCACACCGAGAAGAAGAGATCTGCGGGTGATTTTCGCCATGTCTGCCCCCTAAGACTGAATTCTGCCCTGCAACTGAATATAGCGGTTCGGCGTTTCGGTCTGGGTGGTGATCCTTCCGAAGTTCGACGAGAGCGGATTCGTATTGGGTGCGCCGAACACCGTCCGGTTGAAGGCATTGATGGCATCCAGCCGGACCGACAACCTGAGCCGCTCGGTGAAGCGAAATTCGCGCTGTGCGTTCAGGTTCCACTCGTTCATCATGTCTGCCCGCACGCCATCGATCCGGGTCGGGAAGACGCGGCGGTGGAAGGCCGCCGGTGCTTTGGAGGAGCTCCGTTCGAAGGTGTCCGTGTTGAACCAGCGGTCGAGCGTTAGCGGCCCGCCCTTGATCTCGTCGACCAGGCCGGCGAGCTGCGCGACCGAGCCCATCCGTACCGGCGGCGTTGGCCCTTGATGCGTTCTTTTCCGGGTGTACGCGGAGGTGCTGCCAAAGCCCCCGCAGGCGAAGGGCCGACCGCTGGCTTACACCAATCAGGCTGCAAAATCTGGAGAACCTATATTCTGTTGACGCGAGTGGAGTCGGCGTTTCGTACCATCAAGAGCCCGCTGCTGGAACGGCCGGTGTTCCACCAGTTCGAGCGGCGCGTGGAGACGCATATCTTTCTTTGCGTGTTGGCCTGCCATCTGCTGGTCTGTGTTGAGAAAACGTTCCGCGATCAAGGAATCTACACTTCCTAGGAATCGGTCCGGGAAGAACTCCCCACCCACCTGATCATCACCGTGGTGCTCCCGACCAGCAGGGGTGATATCTTGACCATCCGCAAGGCCCCCCCGGGCGGAACCCGAACACCAGAAGATCTACCAGATCTTGCGCATCCCGGAAACCATCATCCAGCCGATCAAGACTTGGCACCGAGCATAGTCACTGAAGATCAAGCCAACTGATTGAAATCACTGAGGCGCACCCTCAGGTTTGTGGAAGTTGGGCGGGCGCCGGATCAGAACCGGATTCTCGCCTGAAGCTGTAGGCACCGGTTGGGAGTCGCCTGCGTGCTGGTCATTTTGCCGAAGTTGGTCGAGGACGGGCTCACATTGGGGCTGTCGAAGAACGAGTGGTTCGTCAGGTTGAGCGCATCCAGGCGGACCTGTAAATTCCAGTTCTCGTGCAATCGGAACTCTCGCTGCACGTTGCCGTTCCATTCGTTTTTGGTGAACCCGCGCACGCCGTCCACCCTGGTCGGGAACACGCGCCTGTGAAACGACCCCGGAGCCAGGGTGGAGACGCGCTCGAAGCCGTCCGTGTTGAACCAGCGGTCCGGCGTTCGTTCGCCTTTCCGGATGTCCTTCGGGTCGCCATAGTAAAAGAGGTTCCCGAAGTTCAGCAGCGGGCCCGGCTGAAACTGGTAGGTGAGGCCGATCTGGAATCCGCCGAACAGATGATTCAGGATTCCCCGGTTGAGCAGCGCCCGCCCCTTGCCGAGCGGCAACTCGAGGATGCTGGTCGCCACAAACCGGTGCGGGCGCCCCTCGTTCGTTTCCTGCCAACTCGGCAATGCGTCAAATTCGTTGTAGAAGAAGTCCGCCTCGCTGGCTTTGAGCCTCGTGTAAGCGGCGTTGAGCGTCACGCCTCGCGATAGACGCCGCTCGAAGATGACCTCCAAAGAATTGCTGCGCGCCTCGCCGAGCGGAGCGTTCGATAGGGTCAAGCCGGACATGTTCGGGAACGCCCGCAACAACTGGTTCTTGCGGATGGTGGTGCTGGTAAAAAACCCCTGGCCGCTGATGTCCTGATACACCGCGGGATTCGACTGCTGCAAGTTGCTGAAGTTCGCGAGCAGAAACGGGTTCTTGATATTGGAGTTGAGGTCGCTGGCGATCGCGTCGTTCCGCTTGAGCCCGCTCGCCCAGTACTGCTCTGGCAGCGGCCGAAGCGTCTGCCCGATCGGCACGCGGTCGGAGTATGCCCCCGCGTAGGCCACCTCGAAGACCATGTTCGTGCCCCACTGGCGCTGCACTCCCACGCGCCAGCGCTGCTGGCGCGCGTGCTTGTATTCCGGGTCGTTGTAGGAAAAGCTCCGGCCGGCCACTGCCATCGAGCCTAGCGCGTCACGGACCGGCAGGTCGAACCGGCTCCCGTCGCTCCTCACCGGAAATGGGTCACTCATCGGCGAGATTCCCTTGGCGGGATCGCCCACCCGCCATGTCAGCCCGAAATCGTTGGTGATTTGCGTGGTTGTGGGCCGACTGAAGCCCGTCTGATTTGGGGTGAAGTTCATCGCGTTCAAGGTGTCGAAGTAAATTCCGTAGCCGGCCCGGAGCACGGTGGCCGAGTTGAGCTGATAGGCCGCCGCCAAGCGGGGCAACCACATCCATTCGCTCCGCCACAGGCGGCGGCTGGTTCCGCCGGAGCCGGAATAAACGGGCCCGCCCCTCACCACGAAATCGCTGGCGGGGCGCTCGGCCGGCGGGTTGTTTCTGTAGGCGGCCTCCGCTGCGTCTGAAATCGGCAGTTTGGTGGCGGCCTCGAAATAGCCGATCATCCGGTTGTACCGCTCGGTCATGCCGTCTTCATATTCCAGCCGCAGTCCGAAGGTAAACGACAGTTTTCGGGTTAACCGCCAGTTGTCCTGGACGTAGATCGCGTACGCGGGAGTGTGCACGATGTGGCTGTCGTTAGTCTCGAGCCGGACCGTGCTCGGCAAGCCCATCATGAACGCCGCCCAGCCGTGGGCAAGGTTCCCGGCCGGCGTGTTCGTGTCGTCGTTGCGCCGGGTATATTCGTTTGTGAATCCGAAGGTGCCCGCGGGATAGCCGCCCGCCGGCTGGGAACGGAAATACTGTCTCATGTCGAACCCCGCGCGAACGGTGTGATTGCCCCGAACATGCGACAGGTCCGACCGCAGGCTAATCGTCCGGGCCCGGAATTGCGTCGGGTATTCGATTCCCAGCGATTCGTAGCCGGCAAAACTTATCAGCGGGAGAATGTGTTGGTCGCCCGCCTTGGCATCCAGGTACTGGGGCAGGCCCACGTCCGAGGGTTTGAACTGTACCGCAACCGGGTATTTGTTCCCGCCGCGATATTCGTTCGCGGCCAGCGAGGTGTCCACCACGGTGTTCGAATTGATCGCGTACACCCAGTCCACCGTCCCTCCGATATTGTGCCGAAGCACGTCGTCGACCTGGAGTTTGCGCGCCGACTCATAGGTCCAGTCGTTCATGTCCGCGTAGTAATTGCTCCAGCTCCAGCGGCCGAAAAAGCGGTGGGCGTTCGAATGCTGATAGTCGATCCGGTTGCTGTATGCGTAGTAGTCGAAATTCCACGGCATCGCCACCGCGAGATAGTTGATCGTGGGCTCCTGCCGCGGGTCCAGCGGCGCGTTGTTCGGCACCGGCATGAAATTGGCGTACGCCTTGTAGGCCGGATTGATGATCCGCGACGGCTGCACAATGTTCCCGGGAATCGGATCGCGAATATAGTGCGTTGGCCGGTTCGGGTCCGGCCGCACGCTGAGCGGATCATACAATTGGTAGCGCACCGCATCGACCTGCAGCAGTTGCGAAAAGTCGCCTTGCCGGTTCGCAAGCGTAGGAACCGTGCGGTTCTGATTGACGCCTGTGTTGATGGCCCTTTCGTTCGTCCCATTGAGGCTGAAAAAGAAAAACAGCTTGTCGCGGCCGCTCCAGATCTTCGGGAGAATGACCGGTCCTCCGATGACCGCCGAGTAAATATTCGAATGCGCGGACGCCTGGCTCGGCTGTGACCGCAGCCGGTCGGCCAGCGCCCGGTCTCCTTTCGACTCGGCTTCGGCGATTGCGCGGTAATAATTCTTCTTGACGAAGAAGTCAGCGGCGTTCCACCGCTGTTGCCAGTGCATGTTGCTGAGCGTGCCGTGATACTGGTTCGTTCCCGCCTTGGTCATCATCGAGACGCTCAATCCCGTGCCGTGGCCGATCGAGGCATCGAAGTTCGAAGTCTCCACCTTGAACTCCTGCAGGGTGTCGGAGTGGGGCATGTAGGCGATACGACGGCCCCCGCCCAGGTCCGGCACCCCGTCGATCAGGTATTCATTGCCTCCGACATTTCCGGGAGCATACATTTCGGCGGTCGCGATGGTCGCCGCGTGATGCGCAGGACCACGCCACGTTCCGCTTTGGGTTCCCGGCGCGAATTCGATCAGCAGCAAGGCGTTGTTCCTGGCCACCGGCAGGTCCTCAATGGCGCGGGTGTCGAGGATCCGGCCTGAGGAAACCCCCGTTGTTTCCAGCAATGGCGCCTTCTCGGAGACGGAGATTTGCTCGGTCAGAGCGCCCAGCTCGAGTTGCACGTTGATCTGGAGGCGGCTGCTCATCGGAAGGGTGATGCCGCTTCGGACGAAGGTCTTGAACCCCGGGGCCTCCGCCGTAACACGGTAGTTCCCCGGCAGCAGCAGGTTCGCTTCGTAGTACCCGGTCTGGTTCGTTCGGAGGTGCAGGGCGGTATTGGTGCCGGTATTGACAATGGAAACGGCGGCATCAGCGACTACGCTGGACGTGGGATCGGTCACTCGCCCGAAAATCATGCCCCGGGTCTCTTGAGCCGTCGATCCGACGGCGCTGAGGAAGACCGCCAGTACAAGCACTGGCGCGGAACGGTTTGTTTTCATGCGCTGTCCTCTCGGCAGATTACGTTACCAATGAATTTTTACATCCCGTTGCAGTGAAGTCAACGGTTGTTCCATCTGCTGAAACGCCGATGGCCGCGACGCGCCGCAAGTCTGGTGTGATCCGCAAGAATCCCGTGCGTCTACAATGACGGCGCCGCTCGGGTCCTCTACCCTGCCGACCACCTCGGCCGTGCCGATCTGGCCGAAGCTCGATCCGTCGGCGGCCAGCAACCAGGCCAACAGGGCAAGCACAGCTTTCAGAGAGTTCATCTCTCCCTCCTTGATATGGAGACCGCGTAGTTGTCGCGTGCCACTCTAAGGCGGGGCGCGTCCAACGCCTCCATGCGTTCCACATGACAGAACAACTTGTGGTTGACAGGTCGGCAGCGAGCTAGCAGAATGAAGAGTGTCTGGCGCGGCAGCGCGCCCGAGAGAGATGAAACGCCAACAAGAGTTCACCAGGAGAGAGTTCTACCGGCTCGGCGCCGGCGCCGCCCTGGCGTTGCGCCCGGCGTTTGCGGCGCCGCCCCAACGCTCGGGGGCCGAACACACCCGCAAAGACCTCCGGAAGAGCCAATTCTTCCTGGACGACACCTGGATCGAGGAGACTTACCGGCTGGAAAGGGCCTGGACCCGCGCCGAAATCGTGCCCGAGCCCGTGCTGCGCCCGGAAGCGCCCTGGGAGGGCATGCAGTTGATGATGTTCGGCTCGGTATTCCGGCTGAAAGACGAGTGGCGCATGTACTACTCGACTTACAACCGGCCGGCGCCCTCCCTGTTCTGCCTGGCGGTCAGCCAGGACGGTTTGCATTGGGAGCGGCCCAACCTGGGGCTGGTGGAGTTCCGGCGAAGCAAGGCCAACAACATCCTCTGGGCGCCCCCGCCGGGCGAGCGCCACGACGGCCCGACCGTTTGCCACGATCCCGGCGACGCGCAGGCGCCGTTCAAGCTCATGTATTACGGCTTCGGCGAGAACCGCACGCCGGGAGAGTACGTCGCCTTCAGTAAGGACGGTATTGTCTGGCGGCACCATCCGACTCCCGTGCTCACCAACACCGGCGACCGAACCAATCTCCTGCCGGTCCGCGATCACACCGGCAAGTTCGCCGCCTACCTGCGTCACAGGGACATGATGAAACTCCACCGGGCGCGAACCGTATGGCGCAGCCACAGCGAGGATTTTCTCCGCTGGACCGACCCGGAGCTCATTTTGAAACCCGACCTGCTCGACGATCCCAATACGGAGCTCTACGGAATGTCGGCCTTCCCTTACTCCGACCTGTACCTGGGGATGCTCGAGCGCTGGTACGGTAATCCCGACGTGATCGAGGTGCAACTGGCCTGGAGCCACGACGGCCTCGAGTGGCTCCGGCCGGTGAACCGGCGGGCGTTCATCGCTCCCACCCTCCCCTGGAACAGGGGCTGGAACAGTTGCGCCAACACGGCGCCGATCCAGTCAGGCAACCAACTGTGGTTTTACTTCGGCGCACGCAGCGCCGCGCACGGCCGCGAGCTTCCGCGGTCATACGGCGCTATTGGCCTAGCCACAACGACGGTGGACCGGTTCGCGGCGATCCGCGCGGATTTCCAGGAGGGCTTGCTGCTGACAAAGCCAATGACCTGGCCCGGGGGAGAGCTGGTGCTGAACTGCACAAATGCCCGTTACCTGGAAGGCCACCCCGGCGCCGGGGGCGGCTCGATCGCGGTTGAGATCCGCGACGAGCACAACCGCCCGGTGGAAGGCTTCAGCGGGGTGCAGCGCGCCCAGTTCGACGCGGTTTCGCCCGCGCCCTGGCAGACGGGGACGCGCCCGGTGCGCTGGCCTGGAGGCCGCTCGCTGAACAGTCTCACAGGTCGGCGGATCCGGCTCTCGTTTCTGATGCGCGACTCCCGCCTGTATTCGTTCCGTGCCCAATCCATCTGATGAGGAGTGCTGCATGAGCGCTTCTGAAGAACAGATCGTGCCAACGGGCCTCACCGCCGGACGTATCAAGACACTGGCGCGTTACGACACGCCCACCATCGCCAATGCCCTCGAATCGCTCCTGGCCGGAAGCGTGCAGTTTATCGGGCCGGAAGTCCGCGCCGTGACGCCGCTGGGGCGGCCGATCGTCGGCGTGGCCGTCACTGCCACCATGACCGAGCAGTGGGGAGGGAAGTTTGACCACCTCGAGCCCTGGCTCCGGTTCCTCGAGGAAATCGAGCGCACCGCGCTGCCGGTGGTCGCGGTGTTCCAGGACGATTCGCGCTGCCCAGGCCGGCAGGCCATGATCGGCGAGGGGATGTCGAGGGCGATCCGGGCCGCGGGCGCGGTGGCAGCGATTTGCAGCGGCTCGATCCGCGATGTCGCCGCGTTGCGCGAGATGGCCTTTCCGGCTCTCGCCGCCGGGCTGGTGGCCGACCGCGGCCGGATCCGGTTCCACCGATACCAGGTTCCGGTCGAGATCGCCGGCATGACCGTAATGCCCGGCGATCTCATCCATGCGGACGAGAACGGGGCGGTTGTGATCCCCGCCGACCGCGTTGCGGACGTCTTCGCGGCTGCCGGCCAGGTGAGCGCGAAAGAGGCCAGGCTGTTTGCAATGTTCGCCGAGCCGGCGTTCCGGGTGGCCGGTCTTTACGAGTACTACCGCGAGGAGCTCGCCGCGGCGCGTGCGGCGCGGTAAGCCGGCCTACTTACCCGCCTTCGTCCGAAACTCCACTGCGGTGACTTCGGGGTTGCCAGTGCCACGGGTAATTCCCAGCTCGATGCGGTACTGCATCCAGGCGTGGCCGGCCGTCACCGCGCCGACCGCTTCTCCGGAACGCGTGTAGAACAGGGCCGCCGCCGGGCCACGCCACGCCGCGCTCCCCAGCGCCTCTTCGGTCGCGGCGGTGCGCAACTGGAAGCGGACGAACGTGGCAAACGGCGTCTTCGCCTCCCAGTGGATCGACTCCGGCGGGCGGCTGCCGAAACGAAACGGCGCGGAGACGTAGCCCCAGCGAAGCCGGCGGTCGTAGACGTTTCCGTAATCGACCGAATTGTTGCAGTGCGCGCCGACCGACGGAATACGGTCCGGCTTGGGGTTGAAGCCATCCGGGCCGCTCCAGTACAGAAAGGATTCGGCCGCGTGGTCGCTCGGGCGCCCGGGCGCCTGGTGGTCGCCGTCCCTCCGGTGGCACACTATCAGCAGGTCGCTCCAGCCGTCATCGTTGAAATCGGCGGCCATGCACTCGGCCCCGGAGTCGCTCGGCAGGTGGGTATAGTTCGTCTCCAGGTATCCCAGCGGCCCGCCCCAGAACACGATGGAGTTGGTTTTTCGCGTGCGGTACCCCTTGTAGGACGGGATGGCGATATCGAGATACTTATCGCGGTTGAAGTCGGCCACGCAGATACCGTACCCGCCCCAGGTGGGCAGCTCGGTCCGCCGCTTGAGCGAGAAGCCGGCAGGGCCTCCCCAGTAAATCAGGGCCGGAGTGTACTGGCTGCCCGCGTCAATCTGGTTGCTGAAGATCAACTCCAGCCACCCGTCGCCGTTCAGGTCGGCGGCCTGGGCGCGCGTGGTGTGCGCCGTCGGCAGCACCACCGAAGTCTTTCGGGAATACCCTTCCCGCGCCCCGAAATAGACGATGGAGCCCTCTGCCGAGCCGGTCTTCCGGTTGGGGAACACCAAGTCGAGCCAGCCGTCGCGGTTGAAGTCGGCAATGAGGGACGGCTCGGCGCCCGGGGTGTCCAGGTCCTGCATGCGGTTCGCCGTAAAGCCGTTCGCGGTGCCGAAGAAAATCCGCGACACGTCCGTCTTCGCCCCGGGACGGCGGTAGTAGCCGGAAAGCACCAAGTCCAGGTAGCCGTCGCGGTTCAGGTCGGCCACCGAGGCCCCATAGCTGCCGAACATCGGCAGGTACGAGGTCTTCAGAGTGAGGAACGAGTCCGGCCCTCCCCAGTAGATCGGTTGGACCGCGACCCTGCCGGCCTCCGCGGCGATTCCGGACTTGGCCGGGAGCGCGCTGCGAGGCAGCCGGAGGTTTTGCGTCAGCACCAGATCGGTGAAGCCGTCGTCGTTGAAGTCGGCGGACGCGCCGTCGTTCCCTTCGATGGTCTCGATTACGCGCCGCCGGCCGGGCGAGTACTCGCCGCGCGGGTTACCGAAGTAGATGTAAGTCGGCGTTCGCCTCACGTGGCCGCCGATGCCGTTCAGCACCAGCAGGTCCTGCCGGCCGTCCCCGTCGGCATCTCCGGCCACGACGCTGCTGGCGCCGCTGGAGAGCAGCTCGCGGCGGCGTGCAGCCGAAAAGCCCTCCGGGCCGTTCCAGTAGATGTACGACCGGATATCGAAGGTGTCGCCGTCGTTGTTGTTGGCGAAGATAACGTCCGGATACCCGTTCCCGTCGAGGTCGGCGGTTTCGCAGCCCCGGGCGGACAGCGTCGGCAGTTCCAGCGGTCGGCTGGCGTCGAAGGCTGACTTGCCCTGGCCCCAGAGGATTTTTCCGGGTGTGGCCGCGAGCACGAGGTCGGGCCTGCCATCGCGATTCAGGTCGGCGATGGCAAAGTCCCTCGCACCCCTGGCGGCCGAGACCACCACCGGCTCGAACTGCCGCCGGCCCACGCTCCGGTAGATGACCAGCCCGCGATCGTCGAGGAACACGGGCTCGGGACGCCCGTCCGCGTCCACGTCATAAGCCCGCAGCGTGCGCGCCCGCTCGGTTACGAGGGTGGTCCGCTGGCGCGAGCTCAGCCCGTCCGCGCCTCCCCAGTAGATGAACGACTCCGCCGAGTTGCGCTCTGGCTCGCCCTCCGTGCCGCCGATCTGCACCCGGTGAACTCCAGGCGGGGTTCGGCTCGCCAAGGCCACATCGAGCCAGCCGTCTCCGTCGAAGTCCGCCACCGCGGCCGCTGTGGCGTCGAAGGCGGGCAGCTCCAGGCGGCGGTCCGCGCGAAAGCCTTCCGGTCCTCCCCAGTAGACGAACGAACCCCGGTCGAACGTCTGATCGCCCGGGTGCAGCAGGAAAGCGCCGTTCGGGAAGACGAGGTCGATGAAGCCGTCCCGGTTCAGGTCGCCTGCTGCCGGCCGTCCCACGAAGATCGTGGGCAGTTCGGAGCGGTTCAGGGCGGAGAACCCCTCCTTGGACCCCCAGTAGACGAACGACTCCAGATCGCCGATCGTACCGTTGTCCGTGTTGGCGATGACGATGTCCGGGTGCCCGTCCCCGTTCAGGTCCTGGATCAAGCCCCAGTTGCCGCCGTTGGTGGGCAGCGGGACCAAGTCCTTCTCGCGGAAGTCTCCGCCGCGGTTCGGGTACAGGAACGCGTCCAGTTTCTCACGGTGGTCGTGAGTGCTGACGAACAGCAGGTCGAGGTGGCCGTCGTTGTTGTAATCCCAGCGATTGATCAGTTGTATCGCACCGCGAGCGCTGATATAGGTGTTCGCGCCGCCGTCTTCCAGGGTGCCGTGGCGGAACTCCTCGAAGGACGCCTGCCGCCAGAGCACCGCGCCAGGGTCGGCAGAGCCGGTAACCAGCGCGGCGGCCACCGCCGCGAGACTCGCAATCAGGAAGCGCTTCATAGCTGTTGAAATGCGTCAACGAGCCAGGTGCGATTCTGCTCGACAGCCCGCTCGATCCGCACCCGCGACTCGTCATCCAGGGACTGGTCGGCTGCGACGCCGACGTGATCGAACACGCCCAGCACCTTGAGAGCGTACTTCTGGCCGATGATGTTCTGTAGGGGACGGGAAAACCGGTTGTAGACCGTCCCGAGGAAGAGGGAATTCTCGCGGTCCAGGTCCACGGCCTCGCGCATCAGACCCGCCGTCGCCTTGTTCCACGTGCATCGGACCTTGCGAGCGGTCAGGACTCCTCCGCCGTGGACCACGCCGTCATAGCCCAGCGCGGCGGAAAAGGCCGTCCGGTATTCGCAGCCGTCTAATAGAAAGACACCGGGCACGCGGTATTCCTTGGCCGTGATTCCCTGGGCCAGCAGAGCGTTGGCGCTCGAGTCCTTCATGGTCACGATGTTGGGGTGGGAGAGGATGTCCAGGATCTCGTAGAGGTTGAGGGGGATGCCCGTGTTGCTCGGGACGTCATAGTAGGCGCAGGGCACCGGGCAGCAGTCGGCGACGTGCTTCACGTCGGCGATGGCGCGGTGGACCGACGCCTGCGGCGGCAGGCAGAGGACCACACAAGATGCGCCCATAGCCGCGTACCGCCGCGCCCGCTCGCACATCTTCTCGCGCGTGCGATCGGCCGCGCTGACGAACAGCGTCAGCTTGCCGCCCACTTCCTCCAGCACCCTTGCCACAAAAGCGTTGCGAACCTCTTCGGAGAGCAGAGGCCCTTCTCCCATGCTGCCCAGGAGCAGCACACCGTCCAGCCCGACATCGATCCAGCGCCGGCACAGGCGGCGCGCGGATTGCGCGTCGAGGGTGCCGTCCTCTTTGAGCGGCGTCGGTGTAGCTGCATTGATCGGGCCAATGGGCAACATTCCTATGAGTCGTGGAGCCTTTTAGAGGACTACTTGCAACTAGTATATTAAGGGCAGGCAGGGAGGTAAGTCAATAAATCTCGCCGCTCGTTCCACATGACAGAACCAGCGCGCGGACACTACCTCCGCTGGAAGGCTGCCGACGGACGCACGCGGTCCTGTCAGGAGGCGCGCCCGAGCAGTTGCAGGATCAGGATGACTGCCCGAGGCAGGTGGAACGGGTCCTTTACCGGCAGCGCGATGAGCTCGGTAATGGGCCTGCC
>Ga0315285_10001625_pt1 | contig 23573 bp, 21 predicted proteins | sample YL17G09_36_MG_FD_203698 | JGI IMG/M metagenome (GOLD analysis project Ga0315285, IMG submission 203698) | Sediment microbial communities from Yellowstone Lake, YNP, Wyoming, USA - YL17G09_36 | ecosystem: Environmental > Aquatic > Freshwater > Lake > Sediment | place: USA: Wyoming | collected... | reverse complement strand
CCTACAAGAATCTCCCCGCCGAGAATCCCGAGGACGAGTTGAAGGGCGGCGACATCTGGATCGAATCCGAGGGCCGCAAGACGCGCATCGAATTCCGAGCGGAAGGCGATCTTTGGAGCCTCGAACGCGATCTAGTGAACGGCATCCTCACCGTGATCCGGGAGGAGCGTCCGCGACTCTATCTCGTGGAGGGCCACGGAGAGAAGTCGCCGGTCGGAACCGATTCGGACAAGTCGATTAGGACGTTTGCCGACAAACTGAGCGAGCGAGCCTTGGAAGTCCGCGCGGGTCTAGATCTCCTTGGGGACGCTCTCGTTCCCGACGACTGCGCGATGCTCGCCATCATCGGCCCCCAGACGGATTACGACGAGAAAGAGATCGGCGCGATCCGATCTTACCTGGATCGGGGAGGAAGTTCGCTCGTCATGCTTGATCCGCCCCTCTCGGAAGGGAATCGCTTACCGCGCCTTCGCGCCTTGCTCGCCGGCTACGGCATCGACGTTTCGGAGCGTTTCGCGGCGGACTACGGCAGTTACGTCAAGGAATCCGGTCCCCTCGCCCCGCTGGTCCGTCAGTTCAGCCCTCTCCACCCGATCACGGAACGATTGGGGGGAAGCATCGGCGACATGCCCGTTTACCTGGCGTCGCCCATCGCCCCGACGGCGAATCCCCCCAAGGGAGTGTCCATCCTGCCGTTGATATTCACGAGTGAGAGGAGTTGGACCGTGGACCTGGCCGAGTTTCGCGAGGCCCGGCGGACGGGAAAGACCACGGCGCCCCCGAGCGCTGAATGGCAGGGGCTGTCGCTGGGCGTGGCGCTGTCGCCGACGCTGGGCGCGCAACGGCTTGCCGGAAGACAGTGGCCCCGAATCGTGGTTCTCGGCGACTCGGATTTCCTGTCCAACGCCCAGCTCGGCTCCGTCCAGGCGATGCTTGGCTACTTCGCCGTCACTTGGCTCATCGGACAGAGCGATCTCATCGCCATCCCGCCGCGCATGGTGGATGAGACGACGATGGCGCTCAGTCCGCGGCAGCGCAATCTCCTCTCCATTATATCGGTTGTTGTCATTCCCTTTGTCACTTTCTTCGCCGGCTTGGCTTACACTACCATGCGGAGGCGAACGCGATGAAGAAGGGCGTTATCACCGTTCTCGCCGTCATTCTCGCCGTTTTGGGATGCCTCTACTACTTCGATTACAAGCGGCTGGTCGAACGCCAGACCCTGGAGTTTGAGCGATCGAGGATCGTGCCTTTCGAGATCGGCGACGTCGATTCGCTCACGATCCGCAACGCGCTCGGCGAATTCCGGCTCGAGAAGCGTCCGGCGGGTCCCGCGAGCGGGACGCAGGCGGGGTGGTTCCTGACCTCTCCCATCTCCGAACGGGCGGATAAGAACCTGGTCGAGAACACGCTTCTCCCCGCACTCGTCGGGGAAAAAGCCCGGAAGTTCAGTCCGTTCGCCATCGCCCCCGAAGACCGCGAGCAGTACGGTTTCGGCAAGCTGGCCATCGACCTGGCGGTCGCCTCCTCGACGAGCAAACAGGAGGTTCATCTTCTGCTGGGCCGGGAGACGCCGATCCTCGGCGAGAGTTACGTGATCGATCAGGCCGAGCCGGACCTCGTTTATGTGACCAGCTCCGCTCTTCGCCGCGCCTTCGAACACGGGCTGCTCGATCTCCGGGACAAATCGGTCCTGGGCTTCGATGTCGCTCAACTGCGCCAGTTCTCAATCCTGCGCCACGCAGACCTGCGCCACGCAGACCTGCGCCACGCCCGGCCGGATAGCCCCGCCGAAAGCGGTCTGCTCTTCGAGAAGGACAGGGAGAGCCGATGGCTTGTTGCGGAGGAGCCCGACGCTCGCGCCGGCGTCTTCTACTGCGCCGATCCGACCCTGATCGACCAGACGCTCGGCCTCATCGAGGGAATGGCCGTCGTCGACCGGCCCACGACGGCGTTGCTTGGGACCGGGGACGGCGGCCCCTGCGAGAAGCGGCTGACCTTGCGCTTCGCCGCTCCCGGCGAGGGCGAAGGCGCCGAGGCCCCGTCGGATGAGAAGGCCGGGCCAGCCTTGGTCTTCTATGCCTCATCGGCCCCGCCGACCGCATCGGCCCCGCCGACCGCATCGGCCCCGCCGACCGCATCGGCCCCGCCGACCTCATCGGCCCCGCCGACCTCATCGGCCCCGCCGACCGCATCGGCCCCGCCGACCGCATCGGCCCCGCCGACCGCATCCACGCCGAAGCAGGCGCTTCAAGACGGGCGAACGACCCCCTCTCTGGACGCCGCAACAACAGCGACGCCATCCGTGGCGCTTCCCCAGCGAGATGCAGAGACCGCGTACTACGCCGTCGCCGCTGAGCGAGGTCTGGTTTTCCAGGTCGATCGGAAGCTGATGGCCCGCCTTGCCGAGCCGCTCTCCTTCTTCCGGCAACGGCAGTTCGTCACGCTGGATCGCCAAGACATCTGCTACCTTCAGATAGAAGTCATGCAGGCGGCCGCCTCTTTTTCCCGGGAGCCGGGCGGCGAATGGCGTTTCGCCGCCGAGCCGAACCGTCCGGTGAACCAGGTGAAAGTGGAGAGATACCTCGGCCTCTGCCTCCAGCAGCGAATCGAGACTTACACCCCTCACCCTCTAGCCCGGGATGCCCGAGACGCTGGGCTCACGAGCCCGACGATCCGCGTGACCATGGCCACGGCCGACCGCTCTCGCCGCGAGGGCTTCGAGACCGGGCGTCGCATCGATCCCGATGGAGTCCAATTCTATGCGCGGCGCACTCAAGTCATCGACCCCTCAGGCGCCGAAGCCCCCATCGTCTCCGTCGTCCTGCCCGGGAGCTACCTGGCCGCCCTGATGCGCACGGCGCGCTCATTCGAGCCTCGGCCAGTTCTTTCCTTCGACACGGCCAAGGTCTTCCGGGCCGAGATGTTCCTCCGTTCCGGCGAACGCGTCTCCACCCTAACCCTCACGCGCACCCCGGGAGGACCGTCGGCGTGGCAGGGATCTCTCGACGACGGCAAGCCGAAGGCGCTTCCCGATCAGAGCGTCGATCTGCTGATGAACGTCTGGCGAGGACTGGAGTACTCGGTGGAACTCACGGGGGTGAGCGAGGCAACGAAACGGCAGTACGCCTTCGACGCGCCGCCCATCCGGCTCCGCCTGCTCGATGAGGCGGGCGCAACCGTGGCCCTTCTGGCGGTTGGGCGGACGCCCAAAGGGCAAGAGCAGACCTTGCTCCTGGATGGCGAGGGCCGCTACTACTCCGCCGATCCGGAGTCATTCCCAGGCGGGCTCTTCCAGGCGCTCGGCGATCTCTTTGGGCGGCTGCGGTAGCGCGCGGGCGGGGCAAGGAGAACCTCGTTATGTACCATTACGCGAATCTCCGCGCGTGCTCCCGAGAAGGTTGTCGGAAAGCGGCGCTCCACGACGCGGAGGTGTGCGCGGAGCACTTGGACGATCCGCGGGCGTACCGCGAGCGGCTGGCCGAAATGGTGAGCCGCGGCGAGTTGCTGCGGGGCGCCAACCTCGAGGGAGCGGCTCTCGCGGGTGTGAACCTTGCGGGCGCAAAACTGACGGGCGCAAATCTCGAGGGAGCGAACCTTGAGGGCGCCAACCTCGATGGCGCCGACCTTTACCGCGCCCTTTTGACGGGCGCAAATCTCCGCGGCGCCGGCCTGCGCGGCGCTCGTTGCGAGCAAGGGGTCTTCGGCGGCGCGACGCTTGACGATGCCGTCTGCGATGACGCGGATTTCAAACGGGCGAACTTCGTCGGCGCCAGGGCCGTGAAGGCCTCCTTCCAACGGTGCGCCTTCTACTACTCCCGGCCCGGTTCGGCCAACTTCTCGGCGGCCAATCTTTCGGGCGCCAACATTCAGCGCGCCATCTTCCGCGCCGCCGATCTTCGGGGGGCGGACATGACGGGCACGGTCGGTTCGGCCAACTTCGACCGGGCCAAGAGATAGTGAATGTGTTTCTCGAGCATTTCCTGATCCCCGATGCGAATGAGACGAACGTCTACCTCATTGCGTGCCTGGAAACGCGCCAAGCGGCGCTGATCGACGCAGGCGGGTTCGACCCGCGCGTCGTCGAGGCGGCCCGCGAGCGGGAATTCCGGGTCGGCGTCATCCTGATCACCCACGACCACTATGACCACACGGGCGCTATCGGCGAGTACGTCTCCTCCTTTCCGGCCTGCGAGATCGTGGCGGGCTCCAGCCGGGCGGGCGGGCGCACTGCCCGCGCCGTGAGGGACGGCGAGATCATCGCCGTCGGCAATCTGGAGGCTCGCGCGCTGTCTATTCCCGGTCACACGAGCGACAGCACGGCCTACCACTTTACCCGCCGCGCCGGCGCCGCGACCGCCGGGAAAGCCGCGCCTGAGATCTCCGTCGTCTTCTCCGGGGACGCGCTTTTCGCCGGTTCGGTCGGCGGGACCTCCGGCGAAGCCGCCCACGAGAGAGAAAAGGCGGGCATCCGCGAGAAGCTCTTTGTTCTCCCCGGCGCCACGATCATCTACCCCGGCCACGGTCCGGCGACGACCGTCGACGTCGAAAAACGGTACAATCCCTTCTTCTGATGCTCACGGAGTCGTCTGCGTGGGGCCGCGGTCTCCCTTCCAGTCGGTGTTCAGGGGCGCGCTGTGGGCGTCCGCCCGCGGGGAGAATCCCCATCCCCTCCCCGCGACAATCGCTTTCTGGGCGGGCGTCTGCGTCTCTTCCATGGTCGGTTCATCTCGAGGCGCGTTCGTTGCGCTGGGGAGGCCGGAGTGAGACGCGGCCGCCGGCTTCCTCTGTGGGCGGTTCTTTTTCAGGTGACTTTTCCCGGGTTTCCTGGCTTTCTTGGCCCCCGAAGCGGCGGAAGGGAAGAGCAAGGCGGACGCCGCCGCCATCGAGGCACTCGGAAGGGATCATGGCCAACACCGGCGCGAACATACTCCTGATTACCAGCGACCAGCAGCACTGGAACACGCTCGGATTCCTCAATCCCGAGATCGAGACGCCGAATCTCGACCGCCTCGCCGCGCAAGGCACGGTCTTCGATCGAGCCTACTGCGTAAACCCCACCTGCACTCCCACGCGCGCCTCCATCATCACCGGTCTTTATCCGAGCCAGCACGGCGCCTGGTCGCTCGGAACGAAGCTTCCCGAGAACGCGCCGACGGTCGGCGACGCCTTCACTCGCGCGGGATGGCGCACGGCCCTGGTCGGCAAAGCGCACTTTCAGCCGTTGCGCGGCACGGACGAATACCCCTCCCTCGAGTCCTATCCGATCTTGCAGGATCTGGCGTACTGGCGGAATTTCCACGGTCCTTTCTACGGTTTCGAACGCGTCGAGCTCGCCCGCAACCACGTGGACGAAGCCCACGTCGGCCAGCACTATGCCATTTGGATGGAAGAAAAGGGGCTCGCCAATTGGCGCGACTACTTCCGGCCCCCCACCGGAAACAACGCCTCCCAGCGCCACAAGTGGCTCATCCCGGAAGAATTCCACTACGACGCATGGATCGCCGAACGCACGAACGCGTTGCTGGAACACTACGCGTATGAGGGGAGGAGATTCTTCCTCTGGTCCAGCTTCTTCGACCCTCATCCTCCCTATCTCGCCCCGGAACCATGGGACGCCTACTACGACCCCAAGAGGATCACGGTCCCGGCTTTGACGGAGGGGGAACACGCGGACAGTCCGCCGTACTTCAGGAAGCTCTTCGAGGAGGAGCCGGATTTCAGCGAGTACCAGGAACCGGACGGCTCGGGCATCCACGGCTTCGCCAGTCACTTGCAGGACCCCGATGAAAGGGCGCGCGACGTGGCCGTCTACTACGGAATGATCACGCTCATGGACAAGTACATCGGGCGGATCCTCGACAAGGTCGGCGCGCTCGGCCTTTCCGAAAACACACTCGTCGTCTTCACGACCGACCACGGCCACTTCTTCGGCCAGCACGGACTCGACGAGAAGGGCCCGTTTCACTATGAAGACATGATCCGCGTTCCCTTCATCGCGCGGGGGCCGGGAGTTCCCGCAGCAAGGCGGACGAATGCGCTTCTGTCGCTGGTCGATCTGGCGCCGACCTTTCTCGCCGTCGCCGGCCTGAGCGTCCCGCGCACGATGACGGGCGTCGATCAGTCGGGTGTGATCCTCGGGCGCGTCGAAAGCGTTCGGGATCATGTGCTGGTCGAGAATCGTCACCAGCCGACGACGGTGTTTCTGAGAACATACGTCGACGAGCGCTACAAAATCACCGTCCACTTCCAGCGCGAGTACGGCGAGATCTACGACCTGAAAGAGGACCCGGGCGAGCTGCGAAATCTCTGGGACCGCCCCGAACGCCGGGCGCTCAAAACCGATCTTCTCCAGAAGATGATTTACGCGGAAATGGGCAAGGAGCCGCTCTGGATGCCCCGAGTTGCCGGGGCGTGATCGCGCGGAGCATCGTATCACAATGGTCCGCGCCGCCGGTTCGAGCCCTCTTCGCCCCCCGGTTCCGGAGGGGACGATCGACGCACAGTCCCGTTAGAGGAGTCAGACTGAGAAGCCATGAACCTGCGACGAAACGCCATCATGCGAGATCCCTTTACGCGCGTTGGGGTCCCTCTACTTCTTCTTGGATTCGTCGCGACGGGCCCCGCCCGCGCCTTGGGCGGCGAGAAGCAGGGCGTGAACTGGCCCACGTTTCGCGGCGCGCGCGCCGCAGGAATCGCCGAAGGCTTCAAGACGCCGACCCAATGGGACGTCGAGAAGAACCAGAACGTCAAATGGAAGACGCCCGTGCCCGGTCTCGGGCACTCCAGCCCCGCCGTTTGGGCAAACCGCGTTTACGTCACGACCGCCGTTCGGCTTGAAGGAGAAGCGACGCTGAAGCCGGGCCTGTACGGCAACGGCGATCCCGTGCCGGACGAAAGGGAGCATCGCTGGTTCGTGTACTGCTTCGACAAAGCGAACGGCAAGGAGCTCTGGAGCCGACTGGTGTGCGAGGGCGTTCCGAAAGTCAAGCGACACCCCAAGTCGAGCCACGCCAACCCCACGCCCGCGACCGACGGCAAGCGCGTCGTCGCCTTCTTCGGGCCCGAAGGGCTTTACTGCTACGACGTGAATGGAAACCTCCTCTGGAAAAAAGACCTTGGCGTTCTCGACTGCGGGTGGTTCCAGTCGCGGGCGATTCAATGGGGGTTCGCCAGCTCGCCCATTATCCATGACGGCCGCGTCATCGTGCAGTGCGACACGCAGGAGGCTTGCTTCATTGCCGCCTTCGACGTCGGGACGGGCAATCAGATCTGGCGGACTCCGCGCGAAGAATACTCGACGTGGAGCACCCCCACCGTGGACGCGCGCCCTGAGCGGGCGCAGGTGATCGTCAACGGCTACAAGCACATCGGCGGATACGACCTGAAGACGGGCAAGGAGTTGTGGCGCTTGCGCGGAGGGGGCGACGTTCCGGCGCCGACCCCGATCGTGTCGCGCGACTTGATCTTCATCACCAACGCCCACGGCGGCCCCTCGCCCATCTACGCGATTCGGGTGGACGCGACGGGTGACGTGACCCCGGAAGAGGGCAAAACGACGAGCACGCACGTCGCTTGGAGTTGCCAGAAGGGCGGCAACTACATGCAGACGCCCATCGTCATCGGCGACTACATCTACCTCTGCAACGACCGCGGCACACTGTCCTGCCTGGAAGCCAAGACGGGCAAAGGCGTGTATCGCGAGCAACTCGAGGTCCGCACCGGCTACAGCGCGTCACCCGTGACGGCCGACGGCAAGATCTACGTCACGGCGGAAACGGGCGACGTCTTCGTCGTGAAGGCCGCCCCCGAGTTCGCCGTTCTCTCGCGGAACGCCCTGGGCGAGACCTGCCTGGCCACGCCCGCCGTGTCCGAGGGGCGTCTTTTTTTCCGGACGCGGCATCATCTGATGTGCATTGGCGAGTAGAAACGACACAACTCAACGGGGGCCGCGAAGGCGCGCGCCGGCGGGGGCCAACCTGCCGGGGGAACAAGAGTGAAAAGCGAGATCGAACGGCGATTCTTGAAGATCCGGGTGGACGAGACCCGTTGCCCGGAGGTGATTCGCCAGCTCGGCGTGATGCGCGAGTCGATCTATGTGTTGCGGCAGAGAATCGACTGCAGCCACTGGGACGCAGTCCGGGAGCACTTCCTCGAGGTCGCCGGCGGCTGGATCGTGAAAGAGCCGGTCGCCGGACGAAAACGCTTCACGCTCGAACCGCGGAAAGTCGTCCGCGCCATGAAGAAGCGCGGAATCTGGTGAGCGGGGGCACGATGCCGCCGGGCGGGCCCTTGCAGGATTGCGGGCGAGACGCCCGCGTTACATTGCCTTTCAGGGGCCGAGCTCGAGCCGCTTCTCTTGAGACGGCGCCACAGACGTTTCAAGCCTTGCCGCCGGTGCCGTCACGGTCCTCGTCGTTGCGCTCGCACGCGCCTTCAGCGCTTTCTGGGGCGTTGAGACAGCGCTAAGCAAGCCGCCCCGTCGCCTCGTTCAGTTCGCGCAGCCAGGCGGCGATCCGCTCGTAGTCCGCCTGGTCGCGCGTTGCCCGCCACGCCCACCATCGCCGGAGATTGTCTCCCGGGAAGTTCATCCGTCCTTCCGAGCCGAGCCCGATCAGGTCCTGCATCGGCGCGCCCACAAGGCCGGCGGCGGTCTTCCAGGCGATTTCCAGCATTGCCCTGCGGGTTTGCTCCGCCGTGAGAGGGCGAGTCGGCGTTGCCTGACCGGTTTCTTTTTTCAAAGCGCCCTGAATCCTCTTGGCGACCGACCTCGCGTCCGCGCGCTCGAGAACCAAATAGTACCAGCCAAGGGCGGTGTCGTTGTCGTGCGTGCCGGTGTAGGCCACGCATTCCTCGATGAGGTTTTCCGGCGCGTGCCGCCCGGCGCCTTCCAAGCCGAATTGGAGGACGGCCATCCAGGGAAGCTCGCACTCCTCGAGCAAAGCGTCCAAGCCGCGTCGCGTGCTGTATTCGCCCGTCTTCGGGTTGAAACCCGGTCCGAGTTCCGGGTCCTTCGACTGCATCATCTCGCCAAGGCGCTTGTCCACCTCGAAGCGGCTCGCCTTACCGCACTCTTTCGGGTAGTCGTCGGGCTTGGCGTAGAGCGGATCGAGGAAGCCAAGGTCTTCGGCGATCAGCGGCAGTTGGGCGTTTTCGGCTGCGATGCGACCGGTTTCGACGAGCCGCTTGCCGATCGCCTCGAGAAGTCGGCGCCCGGGACCTTTGGCCCAGCATCCCTTCGTCGCGGTCTTCTCGCGCACGGCCCACGCGTAAGGGACCTGCCAGTACGTGTCGACGGCGCGCATGTGGTCGATGCGCAGAACGTCGACCTTTGTGAGAAGGAACGCCACCGCGTCGGCCCACCACTCGAAGGCGCGGGGATGCTCCCAGCGGTAGACGGGATTTCCCCACAACTGGCCGGTCGGGCTGAAATAGTCGGGCGGCACCCCGGCGACGTGGAGCGGGGCGCCTTCCTCGTCGAGGTCGAAGACGGCGCGATGCGCCCACACGTCGGCGCTGTCGTGGCCGACGTACCAGGGCAGGTCGCCGATGAGGACGCGGCCGCGCTCGTGGGCGTAGTCGCGGAGGGCGTACCACTGTTCGAAGAAAACGTATTGCAGGTAAGCGTAGAACTCGATGGTCCGCCGGAGACGGGGCGTCTCCTGAATCAGTCGTTCCCGGCCGTTGCGCCACGCGCCCGCGTCGCGAAACGCGCCGCCCCATTCCGTCCAGGGCCGACCGCCGTGGAGTTCCTTGAGGGCCATGAACTCGGCGTAGTCGTCGAGCCAGCGGGGCGCGTGCTCGCGGCGGAACCGCTCGAAATCCGAGCGACGCGGATCGCGTTCCAACCGGCGCGCGAAGGTTTCATAGGCCTGGCGCAAAACCGCCCCGCCGTCCTCCCAGCTTCCGCCGATTTTGCTTCGGTAGAGATAGCCGAAGTTGACTCGTTCGGGCGCCATTGCCTCCTCGCAAACGCCCGCAACGCACTGGTCGCGTTGCTCGAGGCTCACGTCTCCCGCCTCGAACAACTTCTCCACGCTGATCAGATGGGGCGATCCCGCGAACCGAGAGAAGGTCTGGTAGGGCGAATCGCCGAAGCCCGTGTGGCCGAGGGGGAGCGTCTGCCACGCCAGCGTTCCCGAAGCGACGAGGAAGTCTATGAACCGAAAGGCCTCGGACCCGAGTTCCCCCACGCCGTAGGCCCGTCCTTCGGGGTCGGGGAGGGACGTGGGGTGGAGAAGCACGAGGCTGGCCTTCTGTCTTTCGATTATGCTGGCGATTCCCATTGAAAGCCTCCCGAGCGGCGAAGGGGTGCGTTAGGGCGCGGCAAAGGCGCGCGGCAAGGGCGCGGCGCCGGCCAGGCGGGAGTGTGGCACACCGAGGGCGCCAAGGGCAAGGGGCATGGCCCGCAAGGGCGGGGACCGCGGATAGAGGAGTCGAAGCCGGAGAGGCGCCGGAGCGCGAGCCCATCATGTGGTTGGCGGGTTGTCGGTATGGAAACGGAAGAACGAACGCCGGAGCTCACCGGCGCGGCTTGCCGCGTCCGCTGGAGCGCCTTGTTGGGCGTGGCGGTTACCTGGCGCCGAGAGCCTGAAATCTCTGTTCATGCGATCCCCTTGCTCACTGGTCTTTGCCTTCAACTATGGCGATTTCCTCGTCCGTCAGCCCGTAGAGGTCATAGACCAAGCGGTCGATCTCCGCGTCGGTGGCGTCAATCTGGCGCTGGATGACTTCCTTCTGCGCCTCCGACTTCGCGGCGGCAAGATGCTTGTGCAATGTCAGCATCGAGTCGACCAAGTTCACCATGCGGTCATGGGCGGCTTTGCCGGGCTTGCGCGAGAAGTCGATTGTTCGTATCGGGAGTGTTTCCACGTACTGCTTTGTGCAGGTGATCCAACCACCACGGAAAACGTTGCTGATGGAGCGCAACCTCCAAAAAAGAAGTTTTGAGTTCAATAATCCCAACACGTAGCTGGGCGAAAGTCCACAAGATGCGCTTATCGTGATACTGAACCCGCCGCTCGCCATCAAACAGAAGTCTCGGCACGTTTCTGGCAACCGGCAGTACGAGCCTTCGTTAGCCAAGAGCGGAACGAAGAAGTGGGCCGAGTCGTGAACCTCAAGGTTGCGTGGGGCGCTGAATCCATACCAGGCTTTGAACTGCTTGCGCCGCTGAAGTTCCCTCTTGCGCTCAAGCAGATAGCCATACGCCTTCGGGAAATCGTGTTTCATAACAGCTTCGGGCTTGAGCATGTACGCCGACGCGGAGACATCGTAGGGGAAAATAATGAACTCCGCAGAACTTGGCTCGAATCTGTACCGCCCAAAGTCGCTGGCGTAAACCGGGGTTCTCAGGATGCCACGTTCGACATCAACCGATTGGCCTTGCCGCGTAATTAGCCTTCTTCCCCGTTGGCTCAGGATGAATATGTCGTCATTGCCCGAACTCGACCCACGTGCGATTCTCGCCGGTAGCTGTCCCAAAGGAACCGAGACTCGGGATATTCTATCCGCGATGGACTTTTCCAGCCTCGCTGGGAAAGTCCATGGTTCAGAAGTGATGCCTTCACTTTCAAACAGTGTTTCTTTTACGGCCCCATTTGTCAGTGTGCTTGGCGAATCGACTCTTGCGTAGGTTCCCGCTGATACAGGCAGACGAGAAAGGAACAGTAGACACGTGTAGTTACTGGCGCCGCCGAATACTTGGGCGTGTCCGAAATCCACGACTTTGCGGAGCGCTCGCGCTTGACCGATAATCCCGCGCAACGCGGTCCCATAGTCTGTTGCAAAGAACTTGCTGGGGAGAATCAAGCCCAACTGTCCGCCCGGATTAAGGAGTTTGAAGCTTTGCTCCACAAAGACAACGTAGATATCGTAGTTCCCGCTCTTTGCGGACTCGTACAGTTGCTTGTAGATTTCGACTTCCAGCGGCGCCCATTCCTTCATCGTCTGAATGCGGATATACGGCGGATTGCCGATGACGGAATCGAAACCTCCGGCCCTCATGGCTTCGGGGAAAGCTTCCTTCCAGTCGAACGCATTAACCCGCTTCATTTCGTCGGGATCGGGAATCAGTTGCCCGGTGAAGTAGTCAGGCCCGATGAGGGAATTGCCGCACTGGATGTTGTCGGCGAGGTTGGGCAGGGCGCGGGAGTGGAAGAGTTCGAGCTGGCGCGAGAGCGAGGCGTCGTCCTCGCCCTCGAGCGCCTTCAGAAGAAGCGACAGCTTGGTCACTTCCACGGCCTGGGCGTCGATGTCCACACCGAAGAGGTGCGTCGTTAGGATGCGCTTCTTCTGCTCGATCGTCAGGCGCCATTGACCGTTGCGGGGGTCCTGGTAAACGGCCCTCTTGTGCGTCGCGGGCTTGTGGTCGATATACCATTTCAGGCAGTGGTCGAGGAGGCATTGGTAGGCGCCGAGGAGGAAAGAGCCGCTGCCGCAGGCCATGTCCAGGACGCGGAAGGGTTGTTTGGGCGCGGCTATCCTTTTTTGTGGTCCTGTTTCTTGTGGCACAGCCGCCCCCGGCTGTGATTCCTGAGCCATAGAAGATGAAGACACAGCCGGGGGCGGCTGTGCTACATTTCCGGACACAGCCGAGGGGGAGCGGGTCACACAAGAAGACACAGCCGGGGGCGGCTGTGCCACATTTCCTTTTTCCGCGTTCCCAGCCAGTTGCGCGGGGCTTTTGCCCTCGATCTGTTTCCCCACTGTGTGCTTGACGATGTAGTCGACGATGTAGGCGGGCGTGTAGTAGACGCCGCCGGCCTTGCGCACCTCGGGCTTTTCCTCGACCTTGGCCTGGTGGCCGGCCGTCAGCCGGATGACCTTGCCCAGGAACCGCTCGTAAACGGTTCCCAGGATTTCGACGGGCAGGACGCCGAAGTGATAAGGCGAACCGTGGGCGAAATAGAGGCTTTGGAGGATGGGCTTGAAGACCTTGTCATCAACCGTCAAGCGCGGCGTGATCCGGTCGGGCTCTTCGCCTACGCCGCTTTCCTTTTGGAAATGGAACAGGCCGGAGTTGTACTTCTCGTCAGCCCGGCGACACGGGTCGCGCATGAAGCGGGCGTAGACGTCGGGCCGCTCGCACAGCTTCAGAAGCTGCTCGTAAGGCTCGATGCCGCGATCCTCCGCCATGCGCAGAAACACGACGCGGTCGATCGTGCGCTGAACGGCGGCGTTCAGGTCGTCGGAGGACAGGTCCTTGTTGCGCAGGGCGATGTTGCGGGCGAGGACGTCGCGCCAGGTCTCGATTTCCTTGAGGAACTCCACGTCCACTTCGGACGTGCCGCGCTTGCGCTTGGAGGGGGCATACTGGTCGAAAGCGCCGGACCAGACCGACTCGCGCGAGAACACGTCCCACAACTCGCTCCAGCGGTCGGGATATTCCTCGAAGTGGAAGTAGAGGATTCGGGCGTGACTCGCCTTGTCGGTGGGACGCGGCCGGGAGGCGCAGTCGTACACGCCCAGTTCCTCGAAATCGGTCAGGATGGAGAGCGCGACCTTGGCGCTCCAACCGTAGCGGCGGAGCTGGTAGGCCGGGCCGGGATCGGCGTTGATGTTGACGCCGCATTTCTTGGCTTCGGCGTAGAACTTCGACAGTGTGCCGACGCGGAACGTGTAGTCCGGCGCTTTCTGCTGGCCCTCAACGTCGAGGCTGTCTTCAGGGATGACTTCGCGGTATTGGGGCGCGGCCATCGCGGTGTTCCGCATGTCCCATCCCAGCGCCTCAAAGAGCGGGTCGATCAGCGATTGGCGAACGTGCGCTTCCTTGACGCCGGGGGCAAGAAACGCTTGGCGGTTGGTCGCGAAGTACTGGCAGAGCTTCGCGACTTCCTCTTTGCCTTGGTCAAACGTCTTGCTCATGCTCGCCCTTCCTTTGCCTCCGCGGTCATCTTCACCTCGCCAGTCGTTTGCCCCGACTTCCCACTCCTGCGGCCGTCAACCAGCGGCGCAACCATGGGCATTATGGGGATCCGCGCAAGAACCCGAACGCGGCGGATCGAGCGAGAAGCCTCAACAGGCCAGGCGATCCGCGCCAACTACTCACCGATGGGGTTCTTCAAGGTCGCCGAGCAGCCTTTCATAGGGCGGCGGCGACGGGCAGGGGTTTGTCCTAATGGAGTCTCTCATTCCGGGGATGGGGATCCAGTCCGGCAAGCGCCCCAGATAATGGTCGCGTTCACTCGTCCCCAAAGCAAGTCCCCACGGACCGCGCGACGGCGATGAGGGGGTGGTTCCTCGGCACCTTCTTGATGCGACGCGTCGCCCTGTCCATCGAAACGGCTTTGATCCTGCTCCCTTTCAGCGCGGCCATCTGCCCCGTTTCCCCCGCCAGGAGCAGATTGACGGCGAAGTGCCCGAAGCGGGTGGCGAGGACGCGGTCGAAAGCGGTCGGCGGTCCGCCGCGTTGCAGATGGCCGAGAGTGGTCACGCGCGCGCTTAGCCCCGTCGCCTTCCCAATCCGCTCGGCGAGGATTCTGCCGATGCCGCCGAGCATTTCGCGGCCCGCCCCGTCCGTCTCGCCGGAGCGGACAACGTCCCCCCCGCGCGGACGAGCGCCCTCCGCCACAACCACGATGCTGAAGCGCTTGCCCGTTCGGCTGCGTTCCAGGACGCGCTCGCAAACCGCCTCCTCGCGATAGGGCATCTCCGGCAAGAGAAGCACGTCGCCCCCGCCTGCCACGCCTGCTTCGAGGGCGAGCCAACCGACCGTCCGGCCCATGACCTCGACGACCATGACGCGGTGATGCGACATGGCCGTCGTGTGCAGGACGTCGAGTGCGTTCATGACGATCGAGACGGCGGAGTTGAAGCCAAAAGTGAGGTCCGTTTCGCCGATATCGTTGTCGATGGTTTTGGGCACGCCAACAATCGGGACCCCAGCCGCATGGGCGCGGGCGGCGACGCGCAAAGTCCCGTCCCCGCCGACGGCGACCAGGCCGTCGATCCCGTGGCGGCGCAGGATCCGTTTCACGACGCCCCAGTCCTCGCGCGGAGAAGGCAGTTTGCCCAGACGATGCGCTTCCGCGAAAGGATCGACGCGCGACGTGCCGAGGATGGTGCCGCCTTGGGCGAGGATGCCGGAGACGTCCCGGTTGCGGAGGACTCGGAAGTCCTCCATTAAAAGCCCCCAATAGCTATCGCAGACGCCGATGACCTCGACGCCGTAGTCGTTCTGGGCGGTCTTGGCCACGGCGCGAATGACGGCGTTTAGCCCCGGGCAGTCGCCGCCGCCGGTCAGGATTGCGATTCGTTTGGGGGCCGCTCGGGGGGACCGTGCGCCTTTCTTACCGGCCATTAGCTGGGGCCTCTTGGGTGGGAGGTTCGGGAGCCGGTGGAAACATCTTGTCCCCGAATTGCTTGTAGAGGACGTACCCCACGACAAGGAGACCAAGGAGGGCGAGGACGCCTTTGGTCAGTTTCTGCTTTTGCTTGGCGCCGAGTCCCTCTTTTCCTTTCTTCTTGCTCTTTCCGGCGTCGGCGGGCTCTTTCGTGCCGTACTTCTCGCGCAGTTCCTCAAGCATGCCGTAGATCTGCGAATCAAGGCGGGCCGTCCCACTCAATTGCTCAAGCGCCTCGTAGGCCGACCGCAGGTTCGTGGCCTGGATCGCTCGGGCCGCGGAGAGACGGACGGTGGCGTTGGTGTCGCCGCGCACGACTTCGATGAGTTTGCCGACCAGCGGGGCGGCGTTTGGGCCCATCTTGCCGACGCCGTGTGCGGCCACGGAGCGAACCACGGCGTCGCCGCTCTCCAACGCCTTCTCCAGTTTCGGAAGCGCGGATCGCACGCCGAGCTCGCTCAGGACTGTCACCGCGACGCGTTTCAGATCGGTCGAATAGTTGTCCAGATCGATCTGCCGGCAGATCATCGAGCGGTCGCCCTTCAGAAGAAGCCGCATGGTGAGGCGGAACACCTGTTCGTCCCCTTCGAGGGCGGCGGCGGCCAGAACCGGGTCGACCCGCCAGTGCGGGATCCGTTCGATGAGCTTCTCCACGATGCGTCTGCGGACGCGCGCCTCCGGTTCGCGAGCGTAGAATTGGAGAATGGGGGTGATCTCGCCCGCATCGAAAAGCTGCGTGATCTTGCCGATGGACTCGGCGCCGGCGGCAGCCAATTCCCGCTCCGTTTGGCGCTGGCGTTCCAGGCCTTGTCTCTTGGCCTCGGATGGGGAGAGCTCTTCTTCCACTGTCGTCACATTCATTTCAATCTGGGGCTCGGGGACGTCGTCGGGACCAGAGGGCGAGAAGAAGTCTCTCACGCCGGGGCGCCGCTCCGTGAGCGGGATTTCCGGAGCGGGGATGTCTTCTTGGGTGGCCGCTGGAGTCGGCTCCGGCCGCGGCGGCGTGGAAAGCGACTCGCGAGGGGACGGGGCCGGAGGGCGGGCGGTCAGCCGGACTTTGAGAGCGTCGTTGAGCTGGGACACTTTGACCAGCACGTTGGGCTGGGCATATTCCTTGGCCTTCGCGTTAATGCCGTTGAATAGCTGGTGGATCTGCCTGGTGTACCGTCCACTCTCGAGGTCGATGGCGCGTTCAAGGCACTTCAGCGCCCGATTCGCGGCGTCGACCTGCCGGGTGGCGATCCAGATCTGGGCGTATAGATGGGCGAGTTGGAGATGCAGGACCTGGTTGTTCGGTTCGTCCCGCAGTTGGCGCAGCAACGCTTCGACGCGCTGGCGGATGTTTCCAGGAGCGGCGTCAGCGGCCAAGTGAAGATCCCTCGGACTCATGAACGATCCCCTCGCCGCCAGAATCCCACGCATGACATTCGCGGCTGAAGGATACGCCTCAAACAGGGGTTTTTCTACGGCAAAAGAGGGGGCATGTAAAGAGATTATTTCGCGCGACGAGCCTGCGCCGGCAGGGCGCCGGCGTCGTCCCCGCACTGCCGCCTCGAATCGCCCATCAGGATGTCGCAAACCGCATCGGCCACTCGGTCGGGAGAGAGGGCCGCCAAACACTCCAGCGGCTCGGCGCGGTTGCAGCGCGTGCGCCAGCATGGCGCGCACGGGACCGCGCCGGAGGCGATCACCTTATGGCCTTCACCCCACGGACCGTTTCGGACGGGGTCCGACCCGCCATAAATCCCGACAACGGGCGCGCCCAGAGCGGCGGCAAGGTGAACGGGACCGGTGTCCCCTCCCACGACTGCGGCGGCGGCTTCGAGGAGGACGGCCAGCTCACGGAGGTTTGTCGGCGGGGCCAGGACCAAACGGCCGGGGGGCAGACCAGCGGCGCTCAGAATGTCGCGACAAAGGGATTCTTCATCCGGCCCCCACACAAGGATCATGGGCCGGTCGAGCATTGGATTCGGCGTGGCTCGCTCGGCGATCAGGCGCGTCAGGGACGCGAAGTGGCGTGGCGGCCACCGTTTGGTCTCCCATCCGGCGCCTGGGCAGAGGATGATGGCAGGCGCCTTTCCGCCGTGCGGCAGCGAGCGGAGAAAGGGCTGAAGCGCGGTTCGTTCCTGAGAGAGATCGGGGAACCGCCAGGCGATCTCGACGGAGGCGAAGTCGATTCCCAGCGGCTCGAGGAGCGCCATATTGCGCTGAATCACGTGGCGCGCCTCGGCCGCGGGGCAGACACGGCGATTGGTGAACCATTTGCTGATCTCACGGCCATCCTTGTCGCCGAACCCGATGCGAACGGGCGCCCCGCTAAGCCAGGTCGGCCAGCCGCTTTTCGTCAGGCCTTGGAAGTCCACGGCTGCGTCCCACTTGACCAGACGAAGGCGACGGTAGAAAGCGTTTTTCTCGCCGCTCACAATGGTCCGTATGGGACGGCGTCGCCAACGCCGCTTCGGAATGACAAAGAGCTCGTCAATCTCGGGGTGTCCCTCGAGAAGCGGCGCCGAGAGCTCCTCAACCAGCCAGCCGATCCGCGTCCGGGGGAAAGCGCATCGCAGCGCGTGCAAGCAGGGGAGTGTGTGGACAACGTCCCCAATGGCGCTCAGGCGAACGATGAGGATGCGGTCCGTCCGCGGAACGCGCGCGTCGCGGGCGGGAGAGACGGAGGGGACGACGCTCATGGGGCGCTCCCCTGCTCCACCTTCCGGATCATGGCTTTCGTGGCGTTTTCCTTCGGATCGCCGGCGATCACGGTCTCGATGCCGAGTTCGTCCGAGACGAGCCGTTCGGGGACGGTGTCGGCCGTGTAATCGGTCCCTTTGGCGTGGACGTCGGGCCGAAGCGTGCGGAGCAGACGCTCGCACGTTTGCTCTTCAAACACGATCAGGCAGTCCACGCAGACCAGCGCCGCGAGGACCGTCAGGCGTTCTTCTTCGTTGCAGATGGGCCGGCCTTCGCCTTTCAGCTCGCGAACCGAGGCGTCGCTGTTGACGCCGCAGACGAGCAGATCCCCGTGGGTGGCGGCCTCCTCGAGGTAGGAGGCGTGTCCCCCGTGGAGGAGGTCGAAGCAGCCGTTAACGAAAACGATCCGGCGTCCACGCTGCTGCTGCTTGCGCATCTCCGCCGCCAGATTGCCAAGGTCTCGGAAAATCCTCGCCATTACCTCTTGCTCTTTCTTGCTGACAGCCCCTTCGCCCGGCGCATCTTCTTCACCTCGCGCAGCACCCGAACGTCGTCCCGATGCCTGGGATCGTCGATCCGGCTCTTGATGCGAATGAGGCCGTCGATATCGATCCAATTGACCCTGGCGGCGCCGTACCGTCCGCGGATGCGCTTTCCCCATGCCGTCTCGAATCGAGCTCCGGGCAGACGAAGAAGATCGATTCTGTTGGGGGCGATGCCCAACTGTAGGATCTCCCCCGGACTCCCCAGATCAAGCAGAACAGGACTCCCGAACGAAGTAAGGGCGACGTTGGCCCTTTCCACGTTCTTGGGATCGGGGTCAAGCCAGAGATCCATGTCCTTTGTGTAGCGCGGCTTCCCATGGTAGATAAAGGCAATGCCCCCGATGATAAGATAGCGAACGCTCTTCTCTGCAAGGAGGGTCAGCAGATCCTCGAAATCGGGGACGGTCTCCATCGTCAGTCCTCCCTTTTGGAGCGTCTCCGCCGCAGCGAGCGAGCGCGGTTGACCTTTTCAACGTCCCGCCGGATCGCCACGAGTGCGGACAAGCGCTCCTCGGGCGTTAGGTTCTGCCAGAATTCCAGATCCCACCGTTCCGCTTCTTCAAAACTCGCGGCCCGGTTGGCGACGATCCTGCGCCGCCGTTGCTCGGATCTTTCCTTGATGCCCATCTCCGCGCCTCTCTCCATACAAGGCCCTCTCAGTTCCTCCGCGCTTAGGTTATCACGATCCCATTCCAGCGACAAGTCCTGCCGCCGCCGGCGCACGGAAACCGTCATTTCAAAACGAGAATCCGGTCCTTCGCGGCGCCGCTCACCTCGATTCGCAGGCCGTTCTCCGTCGCCTCCGCCTGGGCCTGCCATCCCTCGGCGGGATAGAGTCCCACCACCTTCTCCGGCTCGGCGAAGGCGCGATGGGTGTGAACGACGTAATCGCCGTCATCGACGAGGTGGAGCGCCCAGCGGCCTTGTTCTTTCTGGTAGGTCAAGACGGCCTGCCTGTCGGGGGGCTCGCAACGCACGGGCGGCGGCCCGGCCAAGAAGTCGATGATGCTCCGCACGAAGTCCAGATCCTGCGTCGCGGCAAGGTAAGCGACCCTCCCCTTCCCGTAAGGATTCGAGTGGAGGAGGGGGATCGGGCCATCCGGGCTCTTTACCCGCAGAACCGTCTCGCCGTACCAGTCCCGTCCTTGCAGGGCGGGGAACTGAGGGGCGTGCGCGGAAGGATACGTCGCGTAGCCGTGATGGGAGACGGCCAGCAGGATCACGGCGTCGAGGTTGATGTCTTGGCAGAACTCAGCAACGGCCACGGGATCGCTCCGCTTGAAGTAATCGTTGATATCGCCTCCCTGCCAGTTCCAATCCAAGGTGAAGTGACGGTAGCAGTTTGACGCCCCGATCGGCTTGTAAGCCGCCACTTCCTCGCGCGGAAACACACGCGGTGTTCTCTTCCGCGTCTCCGGAACGCCAGAAGGGGTCATGACCGTTTCGTAGCCGGCATCCATCGACGCCTCTCCCGCGGGCTTCTCGGCGCCCTCCCCGGTCGTCCCGGCGCGCCCGTCTTGCCGCGCCATGGTGGGGATCCACGCCAGAAATCCCAGAACGATGATCCATCCGACGGCTGACTTGGCGGTAGGGACCTTCGATCGCATGACATGCCGGTTGGGAAACGCCGGTCCTTGTCCCGCGTGAAGAAGCGGGGGATCTACTTCTTCTTCGCGAGCGCGCGCGTGGCGCCCGTCGAGATGCCCCCATCCACGAGCAACGTTTGGCCCGTGACGTATTCGCTCGCGTCCGAGGCGAGGAACACGACCGCGCCGTCCAGATCCCCCGGCTGGCCCGGGCGCTTGAGGGGAATCCGGTCGCAGAGGTACTCCACCCACTCCTTGTTCTCATAAAGCGCGGCGTTCTGGGCGGTCTTGAACCAACCGGGCGCGAGGCAGTTGACGGTGATGCCGTAAGGCCCCCAGTCGTCGGCGAGACTCATCGTGAGTTGCTTGGTTCCGCCGCGGCTGGCGCAGTAGGGGCCGAGCCCCGCGTAGCCCGCCACGCACGTCACCGATCCGATGTTGATGATGCGGCCGTACTGGCGCGGAATCATCGTTCTCGTCGCGATCGCTTGGGAAACGAAGAACGTTCCGCGCAGATTCGTGTTCAGAATGACGTTCCAGTCTTCCCACGTAACCTCGACGGCGGGCTTGCGCCGGTTGCACCCGGCGTTGTTGACGAGGACATCGATCCTGCCGTACTCCCCAACGGCCGCGTCCGCCATGCGCTGGATGCTGTCGTAGTCCTGCACATCCAGCTCCACCGGAAATGCCCTGCGCCCCAGCGACTCGATTTCCGCTTTGAACTCCTCGAGGCCTTCCTTGTTTCGGCTCGTAATCACGAGGTCGGCGCCGGCCTTGGCCAACGCTCTGCCCATATACTGCCCCAGGCCGCGACTCGTGCCGGTGACGATCGCGACCTTTCCCGTCAGACTGAAGCTCTCGACCATGGCCTTCTCCCTCTTTGCTCGAAGCGCTCTTCCGTCGTTTCTCAGATTCCTTGCTCGGCAGGCGGTCACGCAGTCGTGGAGGTCCTCGTGAATCCCGCGATCCCGCAACGCAGTTTGCCGAAACTCTAGGCGTTCCGTTCAGGCGTGTCAAGGGGAACGGCGCCCCGGGTGAGGAGCTGCGGCGGCATGCGGAACGATTCGAGGAACGCGTGGAAGGCCGGCGAATGGAGAGGATGGGCGGGGGCGTGGAAGAGGTGGGTCGGACAGGCGCAGTCGGAGGAGCCGAAGCCGGCGGGGCCGGGTTCCATCATGCGAGCCAGAGCGGCGGCGAGGTCGCACTCGAGACGCCGCGATGAAGGAATGGGAAGCGCAAGACACTCATCGGCCGCGGCCCGGAGATAGTCAACGTGCCAGCGCATCTTCTTCCGCTTGCGCTGGTGGCGCGCGAGCCGGGACGAGAGGTTGCGCATGGCCGAACCGACGTAGACGTAGTAGCCGCTCGGGAGGCGGAGGGCGCCCAGTTGCCCAACCGTCACCTTGCGGCTCTCTCTCAAGCGCAGAATGAGGAGGTAAGCGCCCCGGTCCTGGGCCTCCTGTTCCACGAGATCCCAGAGCGCGGGGAGTTCGCGCGGGCGTCCAGACAGTGGCCGATCTCTGCTTCCCGCCATGGACCGGACGCCATTCTACTCGGCCAGTTCGGGCTTCGGGGCGGGCTCGTCGGAAGTGAAGCGCAGGCCGTACCTGAACGCGCCCTCGGGCGTCCGGTGCACCCAGAGCAACTCCGCTTCCCGCTCCTCCTGATCGCCGGCGACGGTGATTCGCATCAGGATCCGCAACGGCTCCGACGTGCTGAAACTGACGCCGGTCTGGGAAACGTCGGTCAAGGAGGCTTGAATGACGTCCGCGTCCACGAAGAACTCGACCGCGGCGCCCAGCCCGAACCGTTCGCATCTCCTCTTCTCCGGGTCCATGGGGTGCACCTCCTTCTTGACTGATGCGCTCAGATCCGCTCCGCGAGGGGCGGGGCGCTGAATCTCCGTCCCCCGGATCGTTCCGATTCTTCCTCTGGGAGCAAACGCGCTCGCGTTCGCCTGCGGGCGCCGGGGACCGCGCGGGGCGCCTCCACCCAGCTATTCGTAGGATCGGATCGCAGTCTTGAACGTCAGATAGCCCAGGAAACAAAGCCCCGACACGATCAGCATTCCCTGGATCTCGCCGCGCCGGGCGAACCAGTTGAGGATCAGAAGGCCCCAGAGCCCTCCCAGATAGAGGGGCTTCTGGTAGAAGCGCCCGCGATCCGGCTCCTTCGCAAGAACGTCCCACAGAAAAAGCCCGACCACAATCAGAAACGCCATCCCCCACCCAAAGCCCTTCGCGATCCAAAGCCCGGCGAATCCCGTCCCCACGCCGCCAAAGACCCAGACCGCTTGAGCGGGAAAGCGCTCGACGAACGCGGCGCGCCGGAAGAGAACGATGCTCGCAATGACGAGCGCCAGTCCAACCCAAAGCATGCCGGTCTCCCGCCCCACGCGTCCCTCCCCCGTCGTCTCGAAGGACGCGGAATCCCTTGTGCCACAAGCCGCCCGCCAGGGCAAGGTCAAAGGCGACGCGTTCGGCAGTCTGGCAATCTCGGGCGGCGAGGAAAACCTCCGGCATTCGTCGTCCCAGTTCGTCGGCGTTACTGCCACATCAAGATGTCGCCGTGGGAGCGGGCGCCGTTGGTGGGGTCGTATTCCCAGGCCGCGTAGTTCTGCGTGGCGTTCGGGCCGCCCTCCACCCAAGCGTAGCTGCCATACCCCCACTCGCCGCCGTTGGGATGAGGGCCGCGGATGTAGTCCGGTCCCAGCGAGAGGAGTACGTATTGGGGCGACGCGATGGGCGAGCTGTTCGCTTCGGCTCGGGCCAGGTTGACGTGCACGTAGCCGATGCTGTAGGGAACGGCCATCCAATCGCGGAAGATCCCTTCGGGATAGATGTCGCCATATTCGTTCGGCGGCATGGGCGGCGCGAAGGGATCGGGGAGATTGACCGACGTCATGTAGGCGACCGGCGTTGTGAGATCGACGGCGGCGTGGATCCCTCCCCGGTTGACCTGTCCTGCGCCGATGTAGCCCCGCAGGATGGGGTAGTCATTGTGATCGGCGCGGTACGCCTCAACCGCAGTCTTGATCGACCGCATGTCGGCCTTGACGCGGGAAACCTTGGACCGGACCTGCGCTTCCAGGAAATTCGGGACCGCGATCGCGGCCAATATGGCGATGATGGCCACCACGATCAGCAGTTCGATCAGTGTGAAACCGCGTTTCGATGTGGACATTCTCGTCTCTCCTTCCCGATCCAAAATTGTACGCAGGACACTATCGTCCCATAGGAAGGTGGAACGGGCGCCGGTTTGCGGGCAGTGTTCTCCTGACAAAACCACAAAGGGGCCGCATGCCGCGAAGGGGAATGCCGTGGCCCGCAAACGGACACGCGCGAATCTAAGCGTTCTGGCTCAACTATGCAACCTGATTCCCGCCTTCCTTGTTTCGAAGGTCGCCCGGG
>Ga0315285_10001624_pt1 | contig 23573 bp, 14 predicted proteins | sample YL17G09_36_MG_FD_203698 | JGI IMG/M metagenome (GOLD analysis project Ga0315285, IMG submission 203698) | Sediment microbial communities from Yellowstone Lake, YNP, Wyoming, USA - YL17G09_36 | ecosystem: Environmental > Aquatic > Freshwater > Lake > Sediment | place: USA: Wyoming | collected... | reverse complement strand
GTGAGAATCTTGGTGTCGTCGCGGCGACCTTGTTTCTCGGACGCCTTGGCGACTTCATCGTACGAGACATACTTCGCCATGCCCTTCATCGCCATGACTTTGGTGATGGCGGCGGTGAGCGTGGTCTTGCCGTGATCGACGTGACCGATGGTGCCGACGTTGACATGCGGTTTCGTGCGTTCAAATTTTTGCTTTGCCATTGTTGCTCCTCAATTCAGTGAATAGTGAACATTCGACGGCGAACCGTGAGTGGTCACTGTTTACTGTTCACTGCCCTTTGCCCACAATCGTCTCCGCGATATTCGCAGGGAGTTGATCGTAATGATCGAATTCCATCGTAAAGGTGCCGCGGCCTTGTGTCTGCGAACGCAAGTCAGTCGCGTAGCCGAACATCGTCGCGAGCGGGACGAACGCGCGGATCGCAGCAACTCCACCCCCGCGCGATTCCATCCCTTCAACGTGCGCGCGGCGCGCCGACAGATCGCCGATCACATCGCCCATAAAATTCTCCGGCACGACGACTTCAACTTTCATAATCGGCTCAAGCAAGACCGGGCTCCCTTTTTGCACTCCGGCTTTGAGCGCCATCGAACCGGCAATCTTGAATGCCATCTCGGACGAATCAACTTCGTGATACGAACCGTCCACGAGTCGCGCTTTGAGATCGACGACGGGGTAGCCCGCGATCACGCCGCTGTCGAGCGATTCGCGCACGCCCTTTTCAACCGCCGGGATGTATTCTTTCGGAATCGCGCTGCCGCGAATGGCGTCTTCAAACTCAAAACCCTTGCCTTTTTCGAGCGGTTCGAGTTCGAGCCAGACGTGCCCGTACTGACCGCGCCCACCGGTTTGGCGCACGAAGCGACCTTCCGCGCGCGCCGCCTTGGTGATCGTCTCACGATACGCGACCTGCGGCTTGCCGATGTTCGCCCACACTTTGAATTCGCGCGTCATGCGATCGACGAGAACGTCGAGATGCAACTCGCCCATTCCGCTGATGAGGGTCTGTCCGGTTTCTTCGTCTGTACGAACGCGAAACGTCGGGTCTTCTTCCGACAAGCGGCGCAGCGCTTCCGCCATTTTGTCCTGATCGGCTTTGGTACGCGGTTCAATCGCGACTGAAATGACCGGTTCAGGGAATTTGATCGCTTCGAGCAAGATCGGTTTGCCAGGATCGCAGAGTGTATCGCCCGTGAATGTGTTTTTTGGACCGATGATCGCGGCGATGTCGCCCGCCAATACTTCCTGCACTTCTTCGCGGGCGTTGGCGTGCATTCGCACCAACCGCCCGATGCGTTCGCGTTGATTGCGCCGCGTCGTGTTGATGTACGCTTGCCCGGTCGCGAGTGTGCCGGAGTACACGCGCACGTACGCCAGCCGACCGACGTACGGATCGGTCACGATTTTGAACGCGAGCGCGGCGGTCGGTTCGTTTTCGTCTGCCTTGCGTGTTTCTTCTTTGCGCGCGTCATCGGGCAGGGTGCCGCGCACCGCCGGAATATCAATCGGCGAGGGTAGGTACTCCACCGCCGCGTCGAGCACGGCTTGGACGCCTTTGTTCCTCAGCGCCGCGCCGCAGAGCACCGGCACGAGTCTGCCGGAGATGGTCGCGCGGCGCAAGGCAGGCATCAACTCCTTTGCCGAGATCTCTTTGCCTTCCAAGTATTTCGTCGTCAACGCTTCGTCGGTCTCGGCGATCATTTCGACCATCGCCGCACGGCGTTTGGCGGAGTCCTTCCGCAATTCGGCGCGCAGGTCGCGCGTTTCGGGCGGCACATCCGGGTCGTCGCTGTAGACGATTTCTTGCATCGTCATCAGATCGACGACACCTTCAAATGCGGCTTCCGCGCCTAACGGCATTTGAATCGCGACCGGCTGCGCGCCGAGGCGATCCACGATCATTTCAATCGTTCGGTAAAAATTCGCGCCGAGGCGATCCATTTTGTTAACGAACGCAAGGCGTGGCACACCGAAGCGGTCGGCTTGCCGCCACACGGTTTCGGACTGCGGTTGCACGCCTGCTACCGCGTCAAAGACGACGATGCCCCCATCAAGGACACGCAGGGAGCGCTGCACTTCGGCGGTAAAGTCAATGTGCCCGGGCGTATCAATCAAATTGATCTGGTGATCGCGCCAGAAAGTCGTGGTCGCTGCCGCGGTGATCGTGATGCCGCGTTCGCGCTCCTGCTCCATCCAGTCCATCACGGCGGTGCCGTCGTGCACTTCGCCGATTTTGTAGGTTTTGCCGGTGTAGTACAGGATGCGCTCGCTGACTGTGGTCTTACCCGCGTCAATGTGCGCGATAACACCAATATTTCTAATTTGCTCGAGCGGTACTTGACGTGCCACAATAATACTCAATGACCAATGACCAATGACAAATTACAAATGAGCGTTTGTCATTTGGCATTTACCAGCGGTAATGCGCGAACGCGCGGTTCGCTTCCGCCATTTTGTGCGTTTCTTCTTTTTTCTTGATCGTCGTACCCTGATTCGTGGCGGCGTCCATCAATTCGCCTGCCAACTTTTCGGCGTAGGTCTTGCCGCTGCGTGCGCGCGAGTTGGCGATCAGCCAACGCATCGCCAACGCAACGCGGCGCGCGCTGGGAACTTCGACCGGCACCTGCAAGGTCGCGCCACCCACGCGACGCGGGCGCACTTCGATGCTGGGTCCGGCGTTGCGCAGCGCCGTTTCAAACACTTCGACCGGATTCTTTTTGGTCTTTTCGCCGATGATGTCGAACGCACCGTAGACCGCGCGCGCGGCGACGGATTTCTTTCCGCGCGTCATCACGCGGTTGATCAAGTGCTGAATCATCAAATTGTTGTATTTCACATCGGGAGCAACCGAATGGTGCTCAACGTTTCCACGTCGGGGCATACTAGTCTCCTAGTCTCTTGGTCTTGTGGTCGTGTAGTCGTAGTCCAACAATGTGACTATTCGGCTATTTGACCACGTGACTATGTGGCGGTTTCACCCACGCTGACTTTGGGTCGCTTGGCGCCGTACTTGGAACGACCTTTGCGCCGCTTTTCAACGCCGGTCGTGTCCAACGCGCCGCGCACGATGTGGTAGCGCACGCCGGGCAAATCTTTGACGCGCCCACCGCGAATCAAAACGACCGAGTGTTCTTGCAGTTGATGACCCTCGCCGGGAATATACGCCGTGACTTCGATGCCGTTCGTCAGGCGCACGCGCGCGATCTTGCGCAGCGCCGAGTTCGGTTTTTTGGGCGTCATCGTGCGAACGACGGTGCAGACGCCGCGCTTGAGCGGCGAGCCGCCGCCGCGCTCCTGCTGGTTCCGCAGGGAGTTGAAGGTGAAGCGCAACGCGGGCGCTTTGGTCTTTTTGCTTTGTGGTTTGCGACCCTTCCGGATCAGTTGATTGATCGTTGGCACCTGATTTCCTCCGTTTTTTGGCAACAAAATACCCTCCCGCTTTGGAATCATCGCGAATCTCACTGCGGCTTGGTTCGTGCCGCCGACTCCTCGCGAGGGAAGGGCATAAAATCCTTCTGTCCAATTGAGCGGACGATGGGCCAAGCCAGTTTCCGCAAAAGGTTTCGTGCCATTCAGCCGCGTCTCCACGCTTGCGCGTGGACAACGGTTGCTTGCGGAAACCTTTTTCATCCTCTGCAATGACAGAGAACGGGTGACCCAACTTGGTCACGAATCGCCGTTTAGAGACAGAACGGAGAGTCGCCAAACACTCTGTCCGTCACGATTCGTGCTAGGCGATTATATGCAATACACTATTTCGTGTCAAATCGCATTATAGGGGCGTGGCATTCGCCAAATTGGGTTGGTTGGGCAAGATGATTGGCGTGGTCCGTGTCGCGCCATCTTGCGGTGAGTTCTGTGCGAATGCCGCGTCTTTACTTTTGATTACTCTGCTGTCTCCGGTTCTTCCGAAATATCCTCCACCGTGACCGTTGGTACGGGACCCAGATCAAGCGGCGCGGCTTCGGGATGGAAACACCTGCCGACCGGAATCAACTTGCCGAGAATGACGTTTTCCTTCAACCCGCGCAATTGATCGACGCGACCGCGCACGGCGGCGTCGGTCAGCACGCGCGAAGTTTCCTGGAACGACGCGGCGGCAAGGAACGATTCGGTCGCGAGCGCGGAACGCGTCAAGCCGAGCAGAATCGGTTGCGCGGTGGAGGGATTGCCGCCCGCCTCGGTCAGCTTGGCGTTGCGTTCGTTGAACGCCTTGCGGTCGAGAATTTCGCCCGGCAGCAAATCGGTATCGCCGGAACTGCGGACGCGCACGCGGCGCAGCATCTGGCTGACAATGATCTCGATGTGCTTGTCGTGAATGTTGACGCCCTGCGAGCGATAAACAGTTTGGACTTCTTCGAGCAGGTACATCTCGCACGCGTCTATGCCGAGAATTCGCAGAATCTCGCGCGGGTTCTTGGGTCCATCGGTCAACTGATCGCCCGCCTGCACCGGCTGACCCTCTTCGACGCGAATGCGCGCGGCGGCAGACACGTCGTACACCGCCTCGTCGTGAATCTCGCGTCGAATGGTGATCAGCCCTTTTTCGACAATGGCTTGACCGGCTTCTTTGGCAACGATTTCTTCGTCCCCTTTTGTGATGACCTGACCTTGCTCAACTTCCTCTTCGTTTTTGACAGCCGCTTTGGTTCCTTTCGGCAAGGGGTATTCGTCCTGTTCGACACGTGTGTTGGCGATCCGCAGTTTGCGCTCATCGCCTTCGGTACTGATTTGCGCGATGCCGTCAATCTCTGCCATCAACGCTTCGCCCTTGGGATCGCGCGCTTCGAACAACTCTTCAACGCGCGGGAGCCCGCTGGTGATGTCTTCGACACCCGCGACGCCGCCCGTGTGGAACGTGCGAAGCGTCAACTGCGTGCCCGGCTCGCCGATGCTTTGCGCCGCGATGATGCCGACCGCTTCGCCTATTCCGATCAAGCCGCCGCGCGCGAGATCGCGCCCGTAGCACTTGGCGCACAAACCGTGCCGCGCTTCGCATGACAACGGACTGCGAACGTAGGCGCGATCCACTTTGGCTTTTTCGACCTGCGCCCAATTCTCTTCGGTGATCATTTCGCCAGCGGGAATGAGCACTTCGCCTGTTTTGGGATCGGCGATGGACGCGGCGGCGATGCGACCGATCACGCGCTCGGCGAACGTTTCGCCGGTGCGTTCTTTAGAATGTGTATCAATCCAAATGCCCGCGCTCGTCCCGCAATCATCTTCCGAGATGATCACTTCTTGCGCGACGTCCACGAGGCGACGCGTCAAGTACCCCGCGTCCGCTGTTCGGAGCGCGGTGTCGGCGAGACCCTTGCGCGCGCCGTGCGTCGAAATGAAATATTCGAGTGCGGTGAGACCTTCGCGGAAATTCGATTTGATTGGCAGCGCGATGATGCGGCCCGCCGGATCCGCCATCAAGCCGCGCATCCCGGCGAGTTGGCGAATCGGTTGGAAGCCACCTTTCACTGCACCCGAGTTGGCATACACGAGAATCGGTGAGACTTGGCTTATTCCTTTCGCCACCGCTTCCGTGATCTCTTCGGTCGCTTCCGTCCACAGTTCGACGGTCTTGACGTATTGTTCATCTTCGGTGATCAAACCACGACGGAATTGCTGTTCGACTTCGTGCACTTTGGCGGTGGTGCGATCCAGGATCGCTTGCTTTTCGGCTGGCACCGTGATGTCGTCAATCGCAATCGTGAGACCACTGCGCGTCGCGTACTTGAACCCGATCTCTTTGATCTTGTCCACCACTTCGGCGGTTTGCTCCGAACCCATTCTGGCGTACACTTCCGCCACGAGTTCTTTCAAGCGTTTCTTGTCGAGTGTATCGTTGACGAAGCGTACTTCGGGCGGCAGTATTTCGTTGAAGAGGACGCGCCCCACCGTCGTTTCAAAGAGATCGCTTTTTTTCTTTGCCCCTTTGATCGGACGATGGCACGTCTCCGGATCGAACGACAGTTTGATCTTGGCGTGAATCTCGGCGTGACCCAGGTCGTACGCGAGCGCGACTTCGTCCGGCGAATAGAACACCTTGCCTTCGCCGCGTTCGCCGGGCTTGGCCATTGTGAGATAGAACACACCCAGCACCATATCTTTCGTCGGCTCGACAATCGGTTCGCCCGACGCGGGCTTGAGCAGGTTGTGCGACGACAACATCAACCTGCGCGCTTCTTCTTTCGCGGCTTCGCTCAGGGGAACGTGGACTGCCATTTGATCGCCGTCAAAGTCCGCGTTGAACGCGGCGCAGACGAGCGGATGAATTTGGATCGCGCTCCCTTCAACGAGAATCACTTCGAATGCCTGAATGCCAAGCCGATGGAGCGTCGGCGCGCGATTCAACAACACGGGATGATTCTTGATGATCTCTTCGAGGACATCCCACACTTCGGACACGCCGCGATCCACCAGACGCTTTGCGCTCTTGATGTTGTGCGCGTAGTTGTATTCGACCAGTTTCCGCATCACGAACGGCTTGAAGAGTTCGAGCGCCATTCCTTTCGGCAAACCGCATTGATGCAATTTTAAGTGCGGACCGACGACAATCACACTGCGCCCTGAATAATCCACGCGCTTGCCAAGCAAATTGCGGCGGAACCGTCCTTGCTTGCCTTTGAGCAAGTCGGAAAGCGATTTCAATTTGCGTTGACCGCGCGCGCTGACGGCTTTGCCGCGCGCGGAGTTGTCAATCAGCGAGTCCACTGCTTCCTGCAGCATCCGCTTTTCGTTGTTGACAATCACTTCGGGTGCGCCGAGTTCGAGCAGGCGGCGCAAACGATTGTTGCGATTGATGACGCGGCGGTACAAGTCGTTCAAGTCTGAAGTGGCGAAACGCCCGCCGTCGAGTTGCACCATCGGGCGCAAATCGGGCGGGATGACGGGGAGCACAGTGAGCACCATCCATTCGGGCCGATTGCCCGCGCGGCGGAGCGCTTCGACGACACGCAAGCGCTTGATTTCCTTTTTCTTTTGTTGTTTCGATTTGGTCGCGCGAATTGTGTCGCGCAACTGCGCGGACAATTCAGCAAGGTCAATGCCCTTGAGGATTTCGTAAATCGCTTCTGCGCCCATCGCGGCTTCAAAGAGTGTGCCCCACTTTTCGCGCATTTCGGCGTAGCGCGCTTCGTTGATGATCTCGCCGACGCGAATCGCCTTCAGTTCGTCCATCTTTTCGTCGTGCCCCGCGCGAATCTTTTCGATCTGCGCGTCGAGTTTCTGGCGAATCTTGGCGCTCTCGTCGTTCAACGCTTGTTTCCTTTGCTCCTTTTCCGCGTCGAGCAACAGTCGCTTGTCGGATTGTTTCTCGCGAAAATCCTTTTCAAAGTCGCCGAGGTGCGCTTGCACGAGTTCGTTCAGTCGTCTGCGATGTTTGGCGGCAACGGTCTCGCCTTCTTGGGCAATCACTTCGTTGGTCGGCTCAAAGACAATCGCCTTGCGAATCTCCGAACCCTTCGCGTCCTCGATCCGATGTTCCAGTTTCTTGGCGAGGCTGACGATCTGGTCGGTCTTTTCCGCAAGTTGCTCTTCGAGTTTCCCGGTTGCCGCTTCGGTCTTGCGCGCGAGCGACTCAATTTCCTTTTCGAATTGCTGCTGCAGTTCTTCGATTTCTGCTTCCGCTTTGAGTTCGAGTTCGGCGATCTTGTTCTGCGTTTCCTTGCTGAGTCGCTGCATCATGCGCTTGCGCGCGTCTTCGTCTATCTTCATCACGATGTACTGTGCGAAATACAAAACGCGTTCGAGCGCGCGCGGCGAGAGATCGAGCAGCAAGCCGATGCGCGAGGGCACGCCGCGCACGTACCACAAATGCGAGGCGGGCGATGCCAGTTCGATGTGCCCCATCCGTTCGCGGCGGACGCGCGCGGGCGCGACCTGCACGCCGCATTTGTCGCAGATGATTCCGCGATTGCGAATCTTTTTGTATTTACCGCACGCACACTCCCAATCGCGCTGAGGACCGAAGATGCGTTCGTCGAACAAGCCATCGCGTTCGGGTCGCAGCGTGCGGTAGTTGATCGTTTCTGGTTTCTGGACTTCACCGTATGACCACGCGCGAATCGTGTCGGGAGATGCTAAACTGACGCGCATGGCGCGGAAATCTTTGAGTTCCATTTATTCCTCGTCTTTATCCCCGTGCTCTTCCATCGGGCGCCTGCCGCGGCGGTGACCGCCACCGCCGCCAATGCGCTCCCCGCGCGCAAAGCGTTCGCGGCGTTCGCGCATCAACTCGCGTTCCGATCTGCGCGCGCCTTCGTGGAACAAGCCGCCGCCGCCCATACTCGGCGTGCGCTCTTCGCTGTCTTCCTTGCCGAAGGTCAACTTTTCGCCATCGCTGTTGAAGACTTCCACGCTCAGTCCGAGCGACTGCAATTCTTTCACAAGGACGTGGAATGATTCCGGTACGCCGGGTTCGAGAATCTCTTCGCCCTTGACGATGGCTTCGTACGTCTTGACGCGCCCGGTCACATCGTCCGACTTGATGGTGAGCATTTCTTGGAGCGTGTGCGCCGCGCCGTACGCTTCGAGCGCCCACACTTCCATTTCGCCGAAGCGCTGCCCGCCGAATTGTGCCTTGCCGCCCAGCGGCTGCTGCGTGACGAGCGAGTACGGACCCGTCGAGCGCGCGTGCACTTTGTCTTCGACCAGGTGCGCGAGTTTCATCATATAGATCACGCCGATCGTGACGGGCTGATCGTACGGCAGACCGGTCTTGCCATCGTACAACGTCAGCTTGCCGGAAAGCGGAGACGGAATCTTGAGTTCCTGGCTGACGCGCTCAACTTCGACGCGCACTTGTTCTTCGCTCAATTTCTCCGATGGTTTGCGGTCGTGCGTTTCGAGCCACAGCCGATAGCACGCGTCCCGCGCGAGTTTATCGCTTGCCACGCGCTCGTCCGTCGAACGCTCGTCATCTTCGAATGACAAGCTCGCGTCTGGCTCGTATTCTTTCTCTTTCAACCACGCGCGCAGGGCTTGCCGCCGCGCGTACACTTTGTCGGTCGCGAGTTTGCGGCGGTCGCTATCCTTCAACCATTCTTGCAGGTACAGCGTGCGCGCTTCATCGTCGTCTGTCAAGTCATCCAGGTTGTATTCCTGTTCCTTGAGCCAAATCCACGCGCGCCTCGTCACTTCGTACCACGCCCGGTCAATCAACCACGCGCGCGCGAGTTCCGCGCTGATTTCGTTTTCGTCCGCGCCGTCGAAGACAGGCGAGACCGCTTTGAATCCCAAACGATCCGCCGCCCAGCCCAGATGCGTCTCCAATATTTGTCCGATGTTCATCCGTGCGGGCACGCCGAGCGGGTTGAGAATGATATCAACGGGTGTGCCGTCTTCAAGGTACGGCATATCTTGAACAGGGACGACTTTGGAGATGACGCCCTTGTTGCCGTGCCGCCCCGCCATCTTGTCCCCTTCGGTGATCTTGCGTTGCTGCGCGATGGCGACGCGCACGAGTTTATCCACGCCCGGCGGCAACTCGTGATGTTCGTCGCGCGTAAACACTTTGACATCCACGACTTTGCCGCGTTCGCCGTGCGGCAAGCGCAGCGATGAATCTTTCACTTCGCGCGCTTTTTCGCCGAAGATCGCGCGCAGCAATTTCTCTTCGGGCGTGAGATCGGTTTCACCCTTCGGCGTAATCTTGCCGACGAGAATATCGCCGGGTCCAACTTCCGCGCCGATGCGAATGATCCCTTCCTCGTCCAAATCCTTCAGCACGTCTTCGCCGACGTTGGGAATATCGCGGGTAATTTCTTCGGGACCAAGTTTGGTATCACGCGCTTCGATTTCATGCTTTTCGATGTGGATGCTGGAGAACTTGTCCTGATGCACCATCCGCGCGCTGATCAGAATCGCGTCCTCGTAGTTGCCGCCTTCCCAACTGATAAACGCGACGACGACATTTTGTCCGAGCGCGATCTGGCCCTGGTCAGTCGAGGAACTGTCCGCGATGACTTGGCCCTTTTTCACTTTTTGACCGCGGGTGACGATGGGGCGCTGATCAATGCACGTAGATTGATTGGAACGATTGTATTTCCGCAACGCATAGACGCGGTCTTTTTTGCCGCTACGGACTTTGAGGTCCTTCGAGGTCACGCTGATGACTTCGCCGTCCTCTTCCGCGACGACCACTTGACCCGAATCCAGCGCGGCTTGCATTTCCATTCCCGTGCCGACGACCGGCGCTTCGGGAACCAGAAGCGGAACCGCCTGGCGTTGCATATTCGAACCCATCAGCGCGCGGTTCGCGTCGTCATGTTCGAGGAACGGAATGAGCGCGGCAGACACGCCGACGATCTGCTTGGGCGACACGTCGAGGTACTGCACGCGGTCGGACGAATCGGTAAGGAATTGTTGACGGCGGCGAATCTCGACGCGCTTGTCAACAAACTGATGCAAATGATCGAGGCGCGCGTTCGCTTGCGCAACGGTGTGGCGATCTTCTTCGTCCGCCGCAAGGTAGACGATTTCGTCGGCGGCGTAGGCGCGCACGGGAATCTCTTGCAGTTTCTTCAGCGCGGCAAGTTTCGCCGCGAGCGTCTCGTCAATCACCGTTTCCGCTTTGGCGATCACTTTGTTCGATTCAGGATCAGTAATGTCTTCGCGCAGGATGCGACCCGGCAAAACTTTTTTGTCGTTGGGCACCGTGTTCTTGACAACACGGTACGGCGTTTCGATGAAGCCGAATTCGTTGATTTGCGCGTACGTCGCGAGACGCCCAATCAAGCCGATGTTTGGACCTTCGGGCGTTTCAATCGGGCAGATGCGCCCATAGTGACTGTGATGCACGTCGCGCACGTCGAATCCGGCGCGCTCGCGGCGCAGACCGCCGGGACCGAGCGCGGAGAGTGTGCGCTTGTGCGTCAGTTCATCGAGCGGATTTGTCTGCTGCATGAATTGCGACAACTGCGAGCCGCCGAAAAATTCGCGAATCGCCGCGACGACCGGACGGATGTTGATCAGATTGATCGCGGTCATCTGCTCTGGATCGCGCACGCTCATGCGCTCGCGCACGACACGCTCCAGTCGTAGCAAGCCGATGCGGAGATGATTCTGAATCAACTCGCCGACGGTTTTGACGCGGCGATTGCCGAGGTGGTCAATATCGTCGCCGCCCTCCAAGCCGTTGTTGATCAAAATCATATGCTCGATGACTTTGACCAAGTCGTCGGCGCGCAGAATTCGTTCCGGTGGCATTTGATCGGCTGGAATGTCTGTGCCGTACAGGCGGCGGTTGAGTTTGTGGCGACCAACGCGCCCCAGATCGTAGCGTCGCTGCGTGAAGAGCAAAGTCGTCAAAAAGTTTTTCGCGTTGTCGAGCGTGGGCGGATCGCCGGGACGAAGTTTCTTGTAAAACTCCATCAGCGCTTCGTCAATGCTGTTCATTTTGGGCGACTCGCGCTCGAGCGTCGTGCTGATGTATACATGCTCAGAGTTATTATCCGCGCCCGCGAAAATGTTGATGATCCCTTCGTCCGTGCCGTCGCCCACGCCGACGGCTTTGAGGAGCATCGTCACGGGAATCTTGCGCTTGCGATCCACTTTGACCGAAAGGACGTCGCGCTTGGACGTTTCAAATTCGAGCCACGCGCCGCGATTCGGAATCAGTTTCGCGGAGCAGAGGATGCGTCCGGTCGCGCGGTCTTCACCTGCGCTGAAATAGACGCCGGGCGAGCGAATCAACTGCGAGACGACGACGCGCTCCGCACCGTTGATGACGAAGGTACCGTGTTCCGTCATCAGTGGGAAATCGCCCATATACACTTCTTGTGTGGAGGTTTCGCCGGTCAGGTTGTTGATGAGCGCGACTTTGAGGTGTAAGGGCGCGGCGAACGTCATATCCATCTCGCGGCAATGCGCTTCGGAATACTTGGGCTCGCTGAACCAGTACGCCAGGTTGAGCTTGCGCGCGATGTCGTTGTCGCCGGGAAAATAGAGGGAGTATTCTTTGTTGAACGATTCGATGGGAGTAATTTCGTCAAAGAGTTCGCGCAGACCTTCGGTCTTGAACCACTCGAACGATTCGAGTTGGACTTTGATGAGCGTGGGGATGCTATGGACGTCGGGGATCCGCGCATAGGACTTTTGGTCGGGCATCAGCGTGTTGACTAGGGTGGACATGGTCAATTGGCTCATTCACTTCACTCCTCAAAATTGCGATCCACGCGTCGCGCTCGGTGGCGACTCCACTCAACGATGACATAACGTCGAGTGTACAAGGCGCGCAGATGCCGGACAAAGTGGGCAGCGTTGCCCGCCTGCCGCTGACAGGGAAACTGTTCGAATTGGCAGTAAACAGTGGAGAGACGGGATTGGAGTTCGACTGCGTTGATTCGCCAACGAGCGAACTCCCTCTCGGAAAACGGGGCGCAAGCAAGAGACAACCGTTGCTTCGAGCGAGGCAAAAAAGGAGGAAAGAAAATTACGCAAGTGTCCACCAAACGCGGATCGGCAGGGGAAAAAAGGAAGAATATGAGAATAAAACCCGCCACTCGGCTGCAACAAAAATAACCGACCGCGACCGCCCGAAATGCCTCGCGCCCGCACTATCATATCTACAGGCAAGCACAAATTATAACCGCAAAAGCGTTCCCTGTCAAGTTTAATTTTTGTTAAAAATCGAGGTGACCTGCTCGTTTTCGTTCCCCTCTTGACGCACGCTTTCCCTTGTGCTATAAGAGCATCGCTGTCGGGACAGGGGCACCCCGTCCTGCAACTGGAGGAGGAACACAATGAAAGTGTTCAAAAGAGTCTTACTGATCGTTCTAATCGCGCTCGTCGTTCTCCTTGTGGTCGGATGTGTTGGTGGATATTGGTTCGTCACCAGAAGCCATCCGCAGATTGATGGAACGGTGCGCGTCGCCGGGTTGAAATCGAAAGTTGAAGTCGTCCGCGATCCTATGGGCATTCCGCACATCTATGCCGATAACGTGGACGATTTGTTTTTCGTGCAAGGGTACGTGCAGGCGCAAGATCGGCTGTGGCAGATGGAGTACAATCGCCGCATCGGTCACGGCAGGTTGTCCGATATGTTCGGCGCGGCGACGATCAAACAGGATCGCTTCCTCCGGACGATGGGCTTGGATCGCGCCGCGCGCGCGGACGTCGCGGCGATGAGCGCGGAAGCCAAACATCTGCTCCAGGCGTACGCGAACGGGGTCAACGCATTTATTGAATCGCACCGCGACAATTTGCCGCTCGAGTTTACAATCTTGGGAATCACGCCCGCGCCCTGGGAACCCGTAGACACGGTCGTGTGGGGCAAAGTGATGGCGTACAATCTCGGCGGCAATTACGAAGATGAACTCTTGCGCGCGTCTCTGATCGAAAAAATTGGGGAGGCGAATACGAAAGAATTGATGCCGCCCTATCCCGCGACAGGTCCGTTCACGATTCCACCCGAAGCCAAGCAATATGGAATAGGCGCATTGCCACCCGAAATTCCAAATTCGCAATTCGTTTCGATTGGCATGCCCGATTTGCGAGCGATTGCCGCGATCAACGCGTCGCTCGGTTTGCGCGATGAAGGTGTCGGATCGAATGACTGGGTGATTGACGGATCGAAATCTACAACAGGCAAGCCGATTCTCGCAAACGATCCGCATCTCGGGATCCAAATGCCATCCATTTGGTACGAGGTCGGTTTGCACTGCGTTCAGCCAAGCGACGCGTGTCCGTACAACGTCGCGGGCTATACTTTCCCCGGTGTGCTTGGCGTCGTCATTGGGCACAACGACCGCATCGCGTGGGGCGTGACGAATGTCGGTCCCGACGTGCAGGATTTGTATAGCGAAGAAATCAATCCACAGAATCCGAATCAGTACAGGTTCAACGGCAGGTGGGAAGATATGCAAGCGGTGGACGAGCCGATCAAAGTCAAAGGCGTCCTCTCGGAAACACTCAAGGTGCAAATCACGCGGCACGGTCCGATTATGACACCCGTGCTGGGCGCGGGCGTAACCAAGGCGCTCGCGTTGCAATGGACCGCATTGCGCGAACGCAGTCAACTGTTCGAGTCGGTGCTGGCGATTGATCGCGCGAAAAATTGGGGCGAGTTTCGCAGCGCGCTGAAAATGTGGGACGTGCCATCGCAGAATTTCGTTTTCGCGGATGTGGACGGCAACATTGGCTATCAGATGCCAGGGCTCGTTCCAATTCGCACGAAAGGGGACGGCACAGTTCCCGTGCCTGGGACTGGCGAGTACGAATGGACAGGTTACATTCCGTTTGACGAATTGCCCTTCGTTTACAATCCGCCGACGCATTTCGTCGCGACGGCGAATCAAGCCGTCGTTCCGCCGACCTACAAGTATCTCATCACGATGGATTGGGATGCGCTGTATCGCAAGCAGCGGATTGACGATCTGTTGAAAGCGAAAGACAAACTTTCGCTGGACGACATCAAAGCGATCCAGGGCGACGTTTATTCGATCCCGTTGGCGCTGATGAGCAAGTCCATCGCCGCGCTCCAGCCCGAAGGAGTTTTGCAGACGCGCGCGATGGAGTTTGTGAAATCCTGGGATGGTCGCCTGACGACAGACACAGTCGGCGGGACGATCGTCGCCGTGACGTACCAGCGTTTGCTGACAAACCTCTTTGCGAGCAAACTGGGTGATAGTCTGTTCAGAGATTACAGCGGCTTTTCGGATACCAATCGCCGCGCTATCATCGCGCTTCTTGATCAACCGACGGCCGATTGGTGGGGCAAGGATGGACGCGACGCGGTTTTGCAAACGAGTTTTGGCGAAGCGGTTGCCTGGTTAGGTAGTCAATTCGGGGATGCGCCTGCAGAATGGCGCTGGGGACGCTTGCACACGGCGACGTTCAATCATCCACTCGGCAGTGTGCAACCGCTCGATTTGTTATTCAACACCGCGCCTGTCGCCGCGCCAGGTGGCGTGAACACGGTTTTCGCGACGTCGTACAGAATTGTGGGCAACAAATACGACGTCTCATACGTCACTTCGATGCGAATGATCGTTGACCTGTCGAATTTCGCAAACTCGCAACAAATACACGTGACAGGACAATCGGGTCAGCCGCTAAACAAGCATTACAGCGACATGGTGTTGCTGTGGCGTGATGTCCAGTACGCGCCAATGTATTTTGATCGCATGGCGCTTGACAAAGTGCGCGAGGGGACGATGGTGTTGCTTCCATAAGCAAGTGGAACAGTCCGATAGTGCATTAGTGCGATTGTTGAATAGTTCTCGCATCAGTAGATCAACTATCGCACTAACGAACCATCGAACTATTGCACTAGCCAAAATACATTTTCTCCGTCACCGCCAGAATCACGCAGCCGAAGATGATCACGTTGATCAGAATGAGCAGCGCGAGGAAGAACCAGTGACGATACGTTAGCGCATTCGGATTGTCGCTCATTGTTTGCCCTCCCAGTTCCTAGGAGTTCCCCAGAGTTCCTTCAGAATCGCGATGCGACAAGGTCACATCGCCAGCCAGCAATTGCACGATTGATCCATCGGCGCGTTGCAAGACCAGCGCGCCGTTTTCATCTACGTCAACCGCGATGCCTTCAACATTTTGCTGCGCGGTTTGCGCCTGCACGAATTGATCGAGCGTCGCCAACCGATGCTTGTATTCGTCGCGCGGATTTTTGCCCGCGCGTAGACGCGAGTAATGCAATTCGATTGCGCGCAGGATCGCCTGCGCGAGTTGCGCGCGCGGAAACGATCTCCCAAGTTCGTTGGCGATGGATGTCGCGTCGGGTGGAATGTCTGCGACCGATGCCACCGCAAAATTCACGTTGACGCCAATGCCCACGATCACGTACTCGAGTTTTTCGCCGACGATGCCCGACTCTGCCAAAATCCCCGCGCACTTTTTGCCGCGCACGAGCAAATCGTTGGGCCATTTGATTTGCGCGGGCAGCCCCGTCTCCGCGCGAATGGCATCGCACGCGCCGAGCGCGACTGCCATCGTCACGCGCGACACTTGCGCGGGTGTCAAATCAAGACGCAGGACCAACGACATCAGCAGCGATGATCGTGCAGGCGCGATCCAGGCGCGTCCCAAGCGCCCGCGCCCCGCGCTTTGTTCATCGGCAATCACAAGCGTACCATCTGGTTCGCCCGCGTCCGCGAGTTGCCGCGCCGCATCATTCGTCGAGCCGATGCGTTCGTAATAAACCACGCGTCGTCCCAAGACGCGCGTTCGCAAGCCTTGTTGGATTATCGCCGCCGATATTTTGTCATTTGTCATTTCCACATTTGTCATTGCCATTATACCAGAAAACTCTTGACTCGCAATCTCTTTGGTGTTACACTCGGCACGTAAAACGTGATGGAGGACATGGTGACCAAGCCCAAAGTTTTCGTCGCGCGGCTCATTCCCGAAGAAGGGTTGGCGGTGCTGCGCGATTGGACTGAGATAGATGTTTGGGAAGACGAATTGCCGCCGCCGCGTCAGGTGGTTCTGCAAAAAGCGTGCGAGGCAGATGGCATCATTTCACTCGTGACCGACAAAATGGATGCCGAAGTGATGGACGCGAACCCGCGCCTGAGGGTCATTTCCAATTTCGCGGTCGGCTTCGATAATGTTGACGTTCCTGCGGCGACCGTGCGGGGCATTCCTGTTGGCAACACGCCAGGTGTGCTGACCGACACGACAGCGGATTTTGCGTTCGCCTTGTTGATGGCGGCGGCGCGGCGAATTCCAGAAGCCGTTGATTATGTGCGCGCGGGCAAATGGAAAACCTGGGGACCGCAATTGTGCCTGGGTCGAGACATTCACGACGCGACGCTCGGCATTATCGGCTTTGGACGGGTTGGGCAAGAAATGGCAAAGCGCGCGCGCGGCTTTTGTATGCGCGTATTGTATTACGACATCAACCGCAAACACGAAGCGGAAAGAGAATTGAACGCGACGTACACGGATTTGGACACGCTCTTGCGCGAATGTGATTTCGTTTCGGTGTACGTGGCTCTCACCGACGCGACGCGTCGCATGATCAGCGCAAGCGCGTTCGCCAAGATGAAACGCACCGCCATCGTCATCAACGCGGCGCGTGGTTCCATCGTCGATCTGAACGATTTGTACGACGCGCTCAAAGCGGGCAGAATCGCGGGCGCGGCGCTCGGCGTGACGGAACCCGAGCCGATTCCGATGGACAGTCCGTTGCTGACTCTGCCGAATTGTTTGATTGTTCCGCACATCGCGAGTGCGTCGGTTGCGACGCGCGCGCAGATGGCGCAAATGACGGCAGCCAATCTCATCGCGGGCTTGCGCGGAGATCGCCTGCCGAATTGTGTGAATCCCGAAGTGTACGAAAAAGGGACTGGGAAATAGAGAATACAGAATGGAGGATGGAGGTTGGACGTTGGAAATTGGAGGTTGGATCGTTTTCCAATTTCCAATATCGAACTTCCAAAAACGCATGAAACGACTCTGGACTCCCTGGCGAATGGCGTACTTGAAAGCACCCAAACAATCGGGCAGGCGCGGCTGTATTTTTTGCGACAAGATTCGCGGAAACCACGCGAAAGATCGCGAAAACCTGCTTTTGTGGCACGGCAAGCGCGCGTTCGTCGTCTTGAATTTATTTCCGTACTCGAACGGTCACTTGATGGTCGCACCATATCAGCACACGGGCGCGTTGGAAGCGCTGGATGGTGTGACACTCAAAGAAATGATGTTGCTGGTCGGCAGAAGTATTCGCGCGCTGCGGAGAATGATGAACCCGCAGGGATTCAACGTCGGCATGAATTTGGGACGTGCCGCAGGCGCAGGTGTGGAGGATCACGTTCACATTCACATCGTCCCACGCTGGGGCGGCGACACGAACTTTATGCCTGTGCTTGCCGATGTGCGAGTGATTCCCGAACTCTTGCCGCAAACGTACGATGGATTGTTGGAGGCGTTCAAAGTAGAAAATAAGAAATCGAGAAAGCCGCCGACAAAGAATCGGCACAAGAAAAAAGATAAATGAATGGTTGTAGGGGCGCAATTCAATTGCGCCCCTACCGTTGCCGATGTTGGAAAATGAATTCAGGATTGAATGTTCGCGACCGCGTCCAGGACGCGTTCAAGCCGCGGGTAACTTTGACGGTACGCAACACTTGGAATCTCTACGCCGAGGTTGCGTGGTTTGGCGTCTTGTCAGGCATCGCCAACGCGTTTCTTGCCGTCTACGTCATTCGCGTTGGCGGCAGCGACACGCACGTTGGCTTGCTTTCAGCGCTGCCCGCGCTCATCACGATTTTCGCGTCTTTGCCTGGCAGTCGCCTGGTTGAACGCGAGCAAAAGCCGCTCTCGGTTCTGTTCATCACCGCGTTTCTGAATCGTTGCGGTTATCTCGCGATTGCGCTCGTACCGTTTTTTGTGATGACGCAGCGCGCGGACGCGATGGTTGCGTTCGTCGCGTTGTTGACGATTCCAGGCGCGATCGCGAACGTCGCGTTCACGACGATGTTCGGCAAGGCGGTCGCGCCTGAAAACCGCGCACGCGTCGTCGCGATTCGCAATGTGTGGGTCGGCATTACCAGCACGCTTGTTGCGTTCTGCGGCGGGAAATTTCTCGACCTGGTTTTGTTCCCGATCAATTATCAAATCTTGTTTGCGCTGGCGTTCGCCGCATCGCTGGTGAGCGCGTACTATCTTACGCGGATTCGTTTGCCTGCCGAGTCGTCTGTGGCGCCGACGTCTACGCGGGAGGCGCCGCATGGCGCGCGCGCGTTTATCGCGATGCTGCGCGGCAATCGTCGCTACACGCGTTTTGCGTTCGCTTCGTTCGTCTTCCATTGGGGCTTGTTCTTCCCTGGTCCCCTCTATTCGATTTATTGGGTGCGCGTTTTGAACGCAACCGATGGTTGGATCGGCTTGTTGAATATGATTGGCAGCGCGACGACGATTGTGTTCTATCCGTTGTGGGGACGCCTGACCGCGCGGCGCGGTAATCGCCTCGCGATCATTCTCGCGACGGCGGGGCTCGCCTTGTATCCCTTGACTACGGCGTTCGCATCCAGGATCGAGGGGGTGATTCCTATTGCCTTTCTAGGCGGCGTGTTCAGTTCGGGTTTTGCGCTCGCGTTTTTCAATGGTTTGCTCGAAGTGTGTCCCGAACGAAACCGCGCGAGTTATATCGCCGCGTACAACACGCTCGTCAACGTCGCCGCGTTCATCGCACCGATCCTCGCGACCTCGTTGACTGCGACCTTTGGAATTTACGCGATGCTTGTGTTGGGCGCGGCACTGCGCGTGTTCGGCTCGCTATTATTCTGGATGCAACGCGATATTCCATCGGTCACAATGAGATAACATTCGCCAAACGTAGCGTTTTTTGGTAAAATGGGATTGGATGTTGGATGTTGGAAGTTGGAAATTGGAAATTGGATAAGGTTTTAACCTCCAATTTCTAATTTCCAACCTCTGGCTTCAAAATTGAATCAAAGGAGGAAAGATGCCCACACAACGACGTGAGGTTTTGATTGTCGGTGGTGCGCGGACACCCATTGGCAAATTTCAGGGGACGATCGCGCACATTCCCGCGCCTGAACTCGGCGCAGTCGTCGTGCGCGAAGCGGTGAAGCGATCAGGCGTCGCGCTGGATCGCGTTGAGGAAGTAATCGTCGGCAATGTCGTCGGCGCGGGACTGGGTCAAGCCCCCGCGCGTCAGGTCGCGCTCAAAGCAGGACTGAAGGACACCATCTCCGCGACGCAAATCGGCAAGGTGTGCGGTTCGGGCTTGAAAGCGGCGATGTTCGCGAGCGCGATGATTCGCGCGGGCGATGCCGATGTTTTGGTCGCGGGCGGAATGGAAAACATGAACCGTGCGCCCTACTTGCTGTCGAACGCGCGTTTCGGTTATCGAATGGGCAATGCAGAAATGCTCGACGCGGTGGTGCACGATGGTTTGTGGTGTGCATTCGAGAATTGGCACATGGGACGCGCGGCGGAATTTATCGCGCGCGAGTGCGGCATCACGCGCGAACAGCAAGACGAATTCGCGTTCAACAGTCACCGCAAAGCGCTTGCCGCGATGCAAGGCGGCAAATTCAAAAACGAAATCGCGCCCATTGAGATTGCGTCGAAAAAAGGAGTGACGCTTTTTGAAAACGACGAGACTCCGCGCGCTGACACTTCGCTGGAAGCGCTCGCCAAATTGAGACCCGCGTTCGAAGCGAACGGTACTGTCACCGCAGGCAACGCGCCGCCATTGAGCGATGGCGCGGCGGCAGTCGTCCTTGTTGGCGAAGAGATCGCGGCGCGCGACAATTTGAAACCACTGGCGCGCGTCGTCGCATACGCGCAAGCGGGCACTGACCCGAAGCATATCTTTTGGGCGCCGATCTACGCGGTGCGTAGAGTTTTGGAGAAAGCCAACTGGAAACTCGGTGATGTTGAGCTATTCGAGATCAACGAAGCGTTCTCCGCGCAAGTGCTTGCCGATGGCAAAGAACTCGGGCTCGATTTTGCGCGCGTGAACGTGAACGGCGGCGGCGTCGCGCTCGGTCATCCGATTGGCGCAAGCGGCGCGCGTATTTTGGTGACGTTGCTGTACGCGCTGAAGGATCGCGGACTCAAGCGCGGCATCGCGTCGTTGTGCCTCGGCGGCGGCGAAGCAGTCGCAATGGCGGTGGAGAGGGTGTGACGTGTGGCGTGGGATGAGTGTTGGGGCGACTTGCACGTCACACGACATTCGTCACCCGTCACTCGACTCTGATTCAAAGGAGAATCAAAATGGATTTCCAACTTACGGAAGAGCAACGCGCGATTCGCGACTTGGCGCGCGATTTCGCGCAGAAAGAAATCGCGCCGATTGCGGCGCAGATTGACGAGAGCGGCGAGTTCCCCTACGAAAACATAAAGAAAATGGGCGGACTCGGTTTGATGGGGATTGAAATTCCCGAACAGTACGGCGGCGGAGGCTTGGACTGTGTCAGTTACGTCCTTGCCATCGAGGAAATTTCCAAGGTGTGCGCATCGCATGCCGTCATCATGAGCGTGAACAACTCGCTCGTCTGCTACGGGCTGAACAAGTTTTGCACCGAAGAGCAAAAGCAAAAATTTCTGACGCCGCTCGCGTCGGGCAAGAAACTGGGCGCGTTCTCGCTCACCGAGCCGCAGTCGGGCAGTGACGCGGGGAATATGAAAGCGCGCGCGGTGCTCGAAGGCGATCACTACGTCATCAACGGTCGCAAGTCGTGGATCACAAGCGGTCCCGTCGCCGATTACATGCTCCTCTTCGCCGCGACGCAACCCGAATTGAAACATCGCGGTACCGCGTGTTTTATTGTGGACACTAAACTCCCGGGTTTCGAACTCGGCAAGAAAGAACCGAAACTAGGAATTCGCGCGAGCGCGACGTGCGAAGCCACGTACGACAATTACAAACTCCCCGTGTCGTACCGCATCGGCAACGAAGGTGACGGGTTCAAGATCGCGATGAGCATTCTCGACGCGGGACGCATCGGCATCGCGGCGCAAGCGCTTGGGATTGCGGAAGCGGCGTACGAAGCGAGCGTCGCGTACTCGAAAGAGCGATCCGCGTTCGGACAGAAGATTTCGGAATTTCAAGCGATCCAGTGGATGCTCGCCGATATGTCCGTGCGGATCGAAGCGTCGCGGCTGTTGGTCTACAACGCGGCGGTGAAAAAAGATCGCAAGGAACGATTCTCAACTGAAGCGGCGATGGCAAAGTTGTTCGCGAGCGAAACCGCGATGTGGGTCACGACGAAAGCGATTCAAGTTCACGGTGGCGCGGGGTACAGCAAGGAACTGCCGCTGGAACGATACTTCCGCGACGCGAAGATCACGGAAATCTACGAAGGCACGAGTGAGATTCAGCGACTGTTGATCGCGCGCGCGGCGTTGGAAGGAAAATAGATTTTGCTGCCACAGAATCACACGGAGGTACACAGAAATTGTTTCTGTATGATTCTGTGGCTGAATACAAGGGTGGGGGAAGCGCAATGTCCATTGATCCAAAAATTCTCGAACTGCGCCAGCGGCGCGAAGACGCGCGGCTCGGCGGCGGGCAAAAACGGATTGATCAGCAACACGCGAAAGGTAAACTGACTGCGCGCGAACGCGTGGATTTGCTTTTGGACGAGGGATCGTTCCAAGAGTTGGGCGGATTCGTCACGCAGCGCACCACGGGCTTCGGCGCGGAGAGGCAGACGTTCTACGGGGATGGCGTCGTCACGGGGTACGGCACGATCAACGGACGACTCGTCTATTTTTTCTCGCAAGACTTTACCATCTTCGGCGGAAGTCTCGGCGAAGCGCACGCGGAAAAAATTTGTCGGCTGATGGATCTCGCGATGAAGAACGGTGCGCCGCTGATCGGCTTGAACGATTCGGGCGGCGCGCGCATCCAGGAAGGGGTCGTCTCGCTCGGCGGCTACGCGGATATTTTTCTGCGCAACACGATGGCGAGCGGCGTCATTCCGCAAATCAGCGCGGTGATGGGACCGTGCGCGGGCGGCGCGGTTTACTCGCCCGCGATCACCGACTTTATCCTCATGGTCAAGGATACGAGCAACATGTTCGTCACGGGACCTGATGTCGTCAAAACGGTGACACACGAGAACGTAACGTTCGAGGAATTGGGCGGCGCGATGGTGCATAACGAAAAAAGCGGCGTTGCGCATTTCGCTGCTGACAACGAAGAGCATTGCATCGCGCTGGTTCGCAAATTACTGGCGTATCTTCCGCAGAACAATATGGAAGAGCCTCCGATTGTGCGCTCGACGGACGATCCGCTCCGCGCGGAAGAATCGCTTGATTCGATTGTCCCCGACTCCTCGATCAAACCGTATGACATCAAAGAGGTGATCCATCGCGTTGTGGACGATGGCGAGTTCCTCGAAGTCCACGAGCATTTCGCGCAAAACATCGTCGTCGGTTTCGCGCGCTTGAACGGACGCGCGGTGGGCATCGTCGCGCAGCAGCCGATGGTGCTCGCGGGTTGTCTCGATATCAACGCGTCGGACAAGGGCGCGCGCTTTGTGCGCTTCTGCGACTGCTTCAACATCCCGCTCATCACGTTTGAAGATGTCCCTGGTTTCTTGCCTGGTGTTGGTCAAGAACATGGCGGCATCATTCGGCACGGCGCGAAATTGTTGTACGCCTACTGCGAAGCCACGGTGCCAAAGATCACTGTCATCACACGCAAGGCATACGGCGGCGCGTACGACGTGATGAGCAGTAAACACATTCGCGGCGATCTCAACTATGCCTGGCCCTCTGCCGAAATCGCGGTGATGGGTCCCGATGGCGCGGTCAACATTTTGTACCGCGAGGAAATTTCCCAAGCCGCCGATCCTGACGCGGTGAAGCAAAAGCTGGCCCAGGAATATCGCGATCATTTTGCGAGTCCGTACATCGCGGCGGGACGCGGCTACATTGACGACGTGATCGAGCCGCACCAAACGCGCGCCAAGTTGATCGGGGGACTGGAGATGCTGCAAAACAAGCGCGATCAGAATCCGCCGAAGAAGCATGGGAATATTCCGTTGTGAATGAGCCAATGAACCAATGTGCCGATGAGCCAAATGACAAATGACACGAACCCGCTTACCTGTGTTACCTAACAGAAAAATGCCAGAGCA
>Ga0315285_10001618_pt1 | contig 23602 bp, 16 predicted proteins | sample YL17G09_36_MG_FD_203698 | JGI IMG/M metagenome (GOLD analysis project Ga0315285, IMG submission 203698) | Sediment microbial communities from Yellowstone Lake, YNP, Wyoming, USA - YL17G09_36 | ecosystem: Environmental > Aquatic > Freshwater > Lake > Sediment | place: USA: Wyoming | collected... | reverse complement strand
AAATCTATGTGATATGGTGGCATAGTAAATTTGTTGATGAAATTGATAGAGAGGCTGTTACAATTGAAGATATAGTTGATAAAACTGATAAAACATTACAAAATCTGAATAAACTTAAAGTGCTGGAAAAACAAGGAAAGATAAAAGTAAAGGTAACAGGAACATTAAATCCTGTCTACATTCAAATTTTAGATCCTTCTGTTGAATCTAAAGTTGCAAATAATCCACTTGTCGAGCTTTATGACGAGATAGGGATTGCCTAAGCATTTAGCTACTAAATAAAAATGAAATATCTGGATTTCGACTCGATTCAGACTAATTAATTATCTATTAGATAGTTTTTTAAAAGAAAAAGAGGTTTTTATATTAGAATTTGAGGAGTGATAAAAGATGATAAGATGCCCTTCTTGTGGGCATATCATTTCATTTGATGATAAAAAATGCCCATATTGCGGAAAAGAAATCAGAGATAGATATTAATTATATATAACTAAATCATACCTTTGATTGTCCACTTGTTTTTTATACAATTTTTCTATTTAGCTGTTTTTTAATAGGCCGAAACTTTTAAGTTATGCTTTTACATTAGAATAATATAATTTGGAGGAGATGGAAAAAAATATGAAACGAAAAAATTCTTTGGTATTGGATGAGAAAGATGATAAAGTAGTCCAACTATTTGTAGAACTGGGGATGCCGAAAAATTATGCTAAGACCTTGATGTATGTTTCGCAGGTTAACGAATGTCGCTCTGCAGATGTTGAGCAAGGAGCAGATCTTCGACAGCCTGAAGTCAGTATTGCCATGACTGAACTTATGCAAAGAGGATGGGTAAAAAAACGGAATCTTAAAAAAGAAGGAAAAGGCAGACCAGTTCATATCTATAAACCTGCAACAAATTTATATGAAATATTGAAAACCTTTGAGCAGGAAAAATTAAAAGAAGTTGAAAATGTTAAAAAGGATATTACGGAACTAAAAAGTCTTATCGAAAGTAGAAAGTAGATAGATTATAACCTGTGATTTCAAAAGTTATTTCAACATCTTTTTATCTTTGGCAGTTTTACTATTCTTTAAAAAATTACAGAAAAATTGACACTGTTTGATTTTTATTCATTTATTTGGATGATATTGAACAATTGTTACCCATATTTCAATATAATTATAAAAATAATTGACTCTGTCTCACGGTTTTTTACGCAAAACCCAATTCATACAAAGGTTTTTAAGAAACCTATTATTTATCCAACCTCATTGCTCCATTGGAGCAGAAAGGAAATAAATAGAAATGTATAAAGAAGAAAGAAGTAGAGGGCGAAGTAGTTTTGGAGCCCCAAGAGAAATGCACAAAGTAACTTGTGCTGAATGTGGAAAAGAAACCGAAGTCCCATTCAAACCAGATGGTAGCAGACCTGTCTATTGTAAGGACTGCTATGGTAAGCGTAAACCACGTAGATTTTAAATAAGAATGCAATCTTTCTGAGATTTACTTAATTTAAAATCTTCTTTATTTTTTATATTATACTGTGGCTTTATCCTAAAATTCAGTGTTTTTTACTTGGCAGAAACTACTATAAATAAAAAAGAAAAAGATGAAAGATAATGTTTTAAATAAAAGGCGTGCATTCTTATAAGTGGAGCGAGATGGAAGGATCACCAATCGATATTGTGGTATTAGCACCATTAGCGCCAATACTTGGTGTTCTACTATTCTGGTTTATTCAACTACTTTTTATTGAAAGTGAAAAATTTCTTTTAGGAAAAATTAAACACAAACATGAATCTTTATGTAGATTTACAAACTTTTTAGGTATACTGTTTCAATCAATCTGTCATGCGCTAGGTTTTACAGTTACAAAAAGCGGGATATCTGATTTTTACATAAGTGTGGACTATGGAAGAGTTGCCCCAAAAAAAGAAAGAACAGGGGTTTTTGAATGGATTGCAAATGTTTTTCTCTTTGTAGGTCCATTTTTTATACCAGCGTTTTTACTTTTAATTTGTTTATTTTTTCTTATAAGTGGAGGAATTGGTGTTGCAATTCCTGGAAATATTATAGAAATAAAATATACCTTTATAGGTCAAATCAATATCTTAGGTACAAGTCTTTATAATTTTTCACAAAATTTTTTTGGTTTTTTATTAAATATTGATTTATTTCACCCAGGTCATTTTGGTTTTTTGATTCTGTTAATTTTTCTTGGAATGGGAATACGCCCAAGTTATATTGGGGAGAGAAAAAAAGAAAAAATCGACATTTTCTATGATTTGAAAAATATATGGTCGCTCATACGCAAAAAACCACTTTATGTAATCATTTTGTTTTTATTTGGTTATGTTGTATTTTATATTTCAGTTATTTTTAATCAAATATGGTATGTAACCTTATTTTCAGTTTTTGGTTGGCTTTCAATTATTTCTATTGCATCAATTTTTATTGTAGATATAATTTTATTGGAAATCAAGACGACAGATAAAATATCTGGCTTTTGGAAGTTTCTTCCTTATATTACAATACCTATTTCTTATATCTTAATTCGTCTAATTTTCAATTTTTTCCCAACCGACCATACACTTCTTATTTCGTTATTAGTAATGATTTTTTCAACAGCCATTGTAACGCTTTTATTGTTAAAAAATAAGACCAATAAATTTAAAACCAAACCAAAGATGGAACTATTGAGGGGAAAAGATGTCGAAGAAAAAAACGGAAAAGGAAAAACTTCTAGAAAACGAACAGATTGAAAAAATACTATCTCCTCACCCGCTTTCATTTATGAAGTTGCAGTCATTATGTCTATTTTTAATAATATGGGGAGTGGTATTGGGGTGGTTAGTAATTTTTTCAGAATACAAAACACTATTTAGTGGAAATGAATGGTTTGTTTTACTTGCATGGGGTTTAGTTTTACTTTTAGTTGGTGTAATTATCTCACTAATTGCGGTCAGATGGACTATTTTTTTCCTTTATCTAAGCGTATTTATTGGTGGAATAGCGATAATGTTGTGGCAGAATTGGTTAAATAAAGATGTTGTCCCGGTGTTTATACCATTTTATTCTGTTGCAGTTTCAATTATAGGATTTTTAATAGTTGAAGTCTATAGAAGATCTCACCAGTATATAATAACAAATTTACGAATTATTCTATTAAGCGGTTTTATTACAAAAACAGAGCTAAGTATTAGATATGACAAAATAACTGTATTTGGGAAACAAAGTATTTTAGGACAGATTTTCAACTTTGGAACAATTATTCCTATCAATCCCTCAGGCTTAGGTTTAGGTAGCGATCAAACTATGGCTGCTGGAGGATTAATGCTCGGCGGAAAAAAAGCCAAATTATTAGGTATTGCTGGCGGTGGTAAAGAGATACAAACACCAAGTACCAGAAGTTCCTTTGAACTACATGGCGTTTATCCTTATAATGAAATTAAGAAATTAATTGAAAAATCTGTTCAGGAAAATGTACCAACTGCTTATCATCAAGAACAAGTTGAATTCCAAAAACAGCAAGTAGATATACAAAAACAAATGAGGGATTTATTAAAGACGCAAACAAAATCGACAGGAAAACAACCAGTTAATGTTGCTGAAGTAGCTGATGATAATAAAGATGAAAAAGAAGAGGTTTTTGAAATAGAACAACAAGATATACAAAAACAAATGAGGGATTTATTAAAGATGCAGCCTGGGCCAGAAGATGAGGATGAAGAGGAAGATGAGGATATAGAGGAAGACGAAGAAGAGAAGGCTTAAATTAATAGATATATTTATAAAATAAAAATCATTCTAGAAAAAGTCATGGTACCAAAGAGGGTTTTTTTTACTAAGGGGGTCGGAAAGCACAAACATGAACTCCAGGCTTTTGAGCTAGCACTACGTGATGCAGATATCGAACAATGTAACCTTGTTTATGTCTCAAGCATCATCCCACCAAACTGTAAAATTATATCAAAAGAAAAGGGTATAAAAGATTTACAAGCTGGTGAAATTACATATGTTGTCATGTCCAGAAACTCAACAAATGAACCAAACCGACTGATAGGAGCTGCAATAGGTGTTGCTACTCCTAAAGACCGTTATTCATATGGTTATATATCAGAACATCATTGTTTTGGTGTAGTTTATAAAAAACTGGAAGACTATGCTGAAGATCTCGCAGCAACAATGCTAGCAACCACTCTAGGATTAGAATTTGATCCTGACAAAGCATGGGACAAACGTAAACAAGAATACAAGATGAGCGGGAGAATTGTTAGGACACAAAGCGTTGCGCAAACTGCAGAAGGTGATAAAGACGGGCTATGGACCACTGTGGTTGCAGCAGCAGTTTTTTTAGAAGAATAATTGTTTTTAACTCCTTATTTTTAAAAGTATTTTCAGTACTTCCGAATGTAAAAAAATGCCAAAGAATCATCATTTTCTAGGAGAGAATCATCTTTAGGACTATGATTTTTATATGATGTTTTAAATTCTTTTTTGCCAATGAAACCACTATTTATCCTATGTTTAATAGGAAAAACATTTTTACATTTTTTACCAACAATCTGATGTTTCTCCTCTCTAGTTAACTCTATTCCAAAAGTCTTTGTGATTTGTTTTAACTCCTGAAAACTCATAATCTTTTTATTTATATCACATAGGAATGCCCTGGCAGCAACTGATGCTTTATCATCCAGAAATAGAATTGATTTATTACACATATTAATTCTTGATATATTCGGAAAATATTTCTTTAGAATACGGTATTTATCACCAGCTTGAATTTTACTAGAGAGAATATAACCATGTTGCATTATCTCCTGCAACATTTTAAGGGTTTTACCCCTAATACCTGGCCAGCCAAACTGCCCACCAGGTAGATCCTGTGTAAGTCGATAAACAACCTTAGGACTTATACCAAAGTCTGCTGCTGCCTTGTATTTGGATTTACCATCCTTGATTTCCTCTCTGATTTTCTGAATGATCTGCTTAGTTAGTTTTTTTGTATCCATTAAATTGAAATTCAGAAGAACTTGTATATATAAATATTGAAAATCAGACGAAAAATCATCTGATTCTCACATTTTTAGCATGAAAGCCCCTAAATTTTATGATAATGTGAACTCATAGGTTGCTTCCATCAAACTATCATCATCACAAACCAAAACATTACCATAAGGATCACGAAACGCAACGTATACACGATATGTGCCACTGCCAAAACTATTCAACAGATTATTTGTACTAACCTTTCCATTAAAGACAGTATCCAACCCAAGCTGGTCACTAACATTTATTGTCCTTGGGCTTGTCTCATTGACTGTATCATTAGCTAAAACCCAGGCCTCCAAAGATGTATTGTAATATTGGACTTGTATCAATAGATAACCTGTGATTGGATATGAACCTGTATTATCATTCATGGACTGATTACCAGTATAGAACTTGTACACATTACTATAACTAATGGAATTCCCATTGTTGACATTTACTTTCCAGTACCACCATTGCCCATTTACACTAGCATTAGCAAAGGTTTGATGATAAGTACCGTTACCAATGCTATTGTTTGTTCCGAAAACCTGCCAAGATCCACTAGAGTTACTAAGCCAGCTGATATTCATACAACCACCTTCAGGATCATAAACAGTGATATTCAATACTGGAGTAAGGGGAATACCGGTACTGTTATCTGCTGGATATGGGTTGCTGATAACTGGTAACTTGTTATAGTTTACACGCATCTCCACTTTGGAACAATACAAAGTCCAAAAACCAGGTCCAGATTTCGCCTCTACATCACAAGCAAGGTTCTTCACCTCTGTCCAAGACCAAAATGGTGGTGAACCTACTGGCCAATCATTAGTAATGTCAACCCAGGATGTCCAACCAGGGGAAGAACCAGGATAAATAGTATGATTATTTAAATCATCATTTCCATTAAAAACAGGACGTAATATAATACTATGGTTATTACCAGAATAATAACCATAAACCCTTAGCTCCAACTTACTAATAATACCTAAATCAGAACCATTACAAGTGTTACTAGTGCAGAGTTCAACATCGCCATTCACTGAGGTTGACGCATAAGTACCAGTGTTACCATCAACCATATAACTAGGATTATTAGCCCAGGTTTCACCAAAAAAATAATTATTAAAATAATACGTCACCTGAGAAGTATCATACCAGAACAAACTAGTATATTTCTCCTGACCAACATCTAGAGTTCCAATCTTAATACCCAGAGTAACTGGAGCGTTATATTGTCCATCTCTGGGTTTTACTTTTACCTTGTAATTGAGATTCTCATCCCACCTTAGATGTAGTGACTCAGATGTATCACCTGTTTTATCCTCCCTGATATAATAACATGGATCTATTAGATCGGTATAGGTTTCATCAATAGAAGTATTCAGATAATAAGAGGATCCATTGATCTCTATATAGTCACCCTCAGGTGTATTATCAATCTTTATATCTTTGAGTTCCCAAGCAAAACCCAGCATATATGGTATCTCTTGTCCAAGGTTCTTAATATATGGAATAATAGTGAGTTCGTTGTCATCAACACTTAGATAATATCTTATAGCTAGTCGGAAACTATAACCCTGATATGTGAGGTCTTTCCAAAGTGTAACATTCACAAAGGTTTCATCATCAGTACTTATGTTTTTGTTGAAACCACTGAGTTCATCTGTACGATAAATTAGATTCCACTCATCATTGTTGTAGTATCCAAGCATCAGCACATTATGACTCCAGTACTCATCCTTATGGTTTGTGAACTGTACACCATTACTCATATTGAAATAGTAACTATCAAAACCGTTCCAGATACGCAACACCTGGTTATCATCCAGTAGCTCATAACCAATAGACTGTGATGAACCTGGTGGATCCGTGATATTCACAATTTCATTACTTGTATATGTATCTTCTACTGTACAAATTGAGACATCAGCCATTGCGGAGACGTTGAAGGTATGCCATTCGGATACACTTGTGTTACCATTTTCGTCCTCACCCCATATGCAGTAACTGTATTGTCCATTTTGCCAAGCATTGTTAAAAGCATATTCGTAAAGATTTTCACCTTGATAGTCCATTTGATAATTTACAAGATTGTTATTTGGAAGTAGTACGTAAACCTGGGACTGGCTAATCTGGCTTACTCCAGAGACTACGTTACCGGATAGGGTGTTACTACTGCATCCAACTCCTGATACACTATAAGCAGAGGTGACAGAATTATAATTTGGTATAATCTCATCTGAGTTTATTGGATATAGATAGGAATAATCTGAACTGTAATAATTTTTTGTTTTTCCTTGCGGATTAATTCCTAGGATTTCATTAATTCTCCCTGTAGAGTTGTATAAATCTATTGTACAATTATAAAATTCTGCTTCTTCGCCCTCTGGTACTGTAAGAGTGATTGTATCCTGTATTCCTGAGGTGTTTATTGTATAGTTGATCTTGTAATTAACTACGGTTTCTCCTGATGAATTTTTAAGAGATGCATTAACCATAACTAAATCATTGGGCATGATGGTTTTTATCGTGTATGAAATATTATATGAGTCTGGTAAGTTATCTTCGTCATCAGGAGAATCATAGGTTGTATTGGTGAGGTTTTCAAACCAGCAATCAGGATCTACACAAAAATATTTAGTAACATTCCACACTAATTCAAATGTGATATTTGCATCATTTCTATCAATATCACTTAGTACGTCACCCTTAGTGTAATTCGCACCTGCTCGATGGTAACCTCTCCAACTATCATTTGTATCCTTCCCAAAAACTATAGTATCGCAAATAGAATCCCAAACTTTTGCCTCAGTACCCAATATGATTCTATTTTCAACTTCTGCGCCATATTTGTAATTATTTCTCTTTTTATAATCAGTTTCATTTATTATAACCGAAATAATATTATTATGAATAGGGTTCCCGCAACCAATACTAAGATTAAGATTTTCCTGATTCATCCCGAGTTGATCCGTGCCAATCCAAAGAGTATAGTTATAGTTCTCATCTGTATGGGTATGATTAAAATGCATGGCTCCTCGCATCCCATATTCCTCACCAGTTGTCATCAAAAAAGTGAGGTTATACTTTGGTTGGATATTGTAATCATTGAAATATTTTGCAATACCAAGAACAATTCCTGCACCTAATCCAGAATCCCCTACAGTTTCCCCCCAGAAACCATCATATCTATTCGATAAAATTATAGTATTATCATTTGGACTAATTGTGATATTTCGATAACCTACAACATTATAAGCTTCAACACCTGGTGACTCCGGGGTTTGTTGTTTATATTCTTGATTCAGGTAACCAGATGCTCTCGGGCGATTTAAAATAGAAAACATGTTATCAGTTAACCAGTTACCGATTGAATAGTTAACTGAGAACATAGGAAGAACAGGAGTCTTAACCCAAGCTGATCCAAACCAGTCCCAATCATGTATTGCAAAACTCATGAAATGAGTATCAAAGGAATCATATAGAATAAAACCATGACAATATGAAAAATTAGGGGGAAAATAATTAATCCAGTATAACCATTTTGCAGCCCATTTTGCATCACCAAGATCATCATACTGATTATTGGTCTCACAAGGATCTCTTATTTTTTCAAGAAACATATAGTCATAAGTGGGTAAACAATTTTGTTCAGTGAGATTATATGTAAAAGTTAAAATTTCAGTATTTAATACATTATCTACAATCATTAGTTCTCCTTCATTTAACATATTTGTTATGTTTGTAAGGTTATCGTTTTCATTTACTCTTACAACTGAAAATTTTTTACTTGCTGCATATTGATATTGATACGTTCCTATTGAATTATTATGAATAAGAATGCATCCTGTTGCGTTAGTAATATTTGCTATTTTTTCCTCATATTCTTCTTTTTCATCTATTATATAAACCATGCCGTCTTGAAACTCGGGTATAGAGTCATCATTTTCTATATATGATACGTTTCCAATAATTTCGTTATAGTCATTCAATGTTTCACATGTTATGTTGAAGTGATAATTGTTGTATGTTCCTCCAAATGGCCAGTTTGTATTTCTGTTTTCAAGTGGATCAATTAATTTATGGATTTTTGCATCGTTAAAGCTGTAGTTGTGTGTGATTTCATTTTCTTCTGGGTTATATGGGAATCCACTGGGTATTGGATATATTTCAGTTATTGGTATTGGTGTTGGGTATGGGTAGGTTTCTGTTGGGTGGGTTATTGATAGACTAAAATCGTTTGTTTCTATTTTGTTTGAATATGTATAGTTTCTAAATCTGTCATCATTGATGTAACCTATTTGTAATTTCTGAACACCTTCAAGATTTAATTTATTTAATTCTGTCCTGATATATTCTGATGTCCATTGATCACCAGGTGTTCCAAACGCACGACCCTTACGAATACCTTGACCCCAAATACTATCATTATGCACTACATTCGCGAGCTCCCACGTCGTATTCCACAAATAATTATAGTCTAAACATATACTTCCATTGTCTCCATTTCCACCACCTTCTCCAGGAGTAGCTAAAACATCAACATTATTGTTAACGATCACCACGATACTGACAGACAATAACAAGCCTATTATTACACAGATTTTACTTTTCATATTTCTACCTCCTCTAAACAATTTTATCTAAAAAATTATTCATCCTTTTCATCATAGTTTTATCTCCCCCTAAACTAACCACCAAAATATCAAATATAATAGCTTGTATTTTAAAATTTCGATTCTTTATTTAACAAAATTAACAAATTTCAGTATATATATATATATATATATATAGGTTAAAATTATTTTTGATTTTATAACATTTTAAATATTGCAAAAATTTATAAATATATCATAGTATTATAAAAAATATAATAAAAATAGAAAGTTGGGGATTATTTATGATAAATAAATTATCTAAAATAATTAGTATAATTTTTTGTTTAACAATTCTGCTTTTTATTTCAACTATAATATCCATTGGAGTCGGAAATAAAACCAATTTATCAAATAATAATTTGATTATTGAAAAACAAAAATTTTATAATTATTATCAATCTAATATAACAAATTATGGACCAATTAACAATAATGAATATTATGAAAATAATTGTATTAAACTGACAAATACAAAAAAATTAAAACAAACTTACAAACCCCTAAACAATAGCCCTACAGACTCACCATGGCCAATGTATTGTCATGATGTCCGACATACAGGAAGAAGTCCCTATAGTACTGCGGGTAACCCCGGTACCGAGAAATGGCGTTTTGATACAGATCAATGGGCTAAAAGTAGTCCAGTCATCGACGATCAAGGGATAATCTATATTGCAGCAGATTATTTATTTGCAGTATATCACAATGGTACATTAAAATGGCAATTCGAACCTTTTATTTGGATTCAAATGGCTCCTGCAATTGATGAAAATGGTGTACTATATTTTGGAACTAGATATGCAGATCCTGATTATTTATATGCAGTTTATACCAGTAATGGTATCTTGAAGTGGAAATATCCAATAGGAAATTCTCAATCATCTCCAACCATCGGAGTTGATGGAACTATTTATGTTGGTGCAACAGATAATTGGGAACTTTTTGCTTTTTACCAAAATGGTACTTTGAAATGGAGTTTTCATGCTAATGAAAAGATTTATTCATCTCCTGCCATTGGTCCAGATGGAACAATATATTTTGGCTCATGGGATAACTATCTTTATGCATTATATCCAAATAACGGAACCCTTAAATGGAAATACAATGCTGGTGGAGGAATTCGGACAAGCCCATGTATAGATGATGATGGGATAATATATACTGTGTCAGCTACAAATGGTTATTTGAACGCAATATACTCTAATGGGACTTTAAAATGGAAAACATATATCAATGGCGGCACATCACCAACTATTGGAATTGATGGAACTATTTATTGTGGATGGTTGGATCTATATGCTATTAATCCCGAGAATGGTTCAGTTAAGTGGATATATGACCCAGGTTTTCAAAGAAGAATTGAGGAAGCTACCCCTTGTATCTCTACTGATGGTATTATCTATTTTGGTACTCATATTGGTGAATCCGATGGTGGTGAGCTTATTGCTGTTAACCCTGATGGTTCTGAACGATGGAGAATATTCATTGCTTATGACTACACTATGTCCGCTCCTGCCATAGGTAAAGATGGAACCGTTTATATAGGTTCATGTAACGATGGTTACCATCCTGGTTCTTGGGGTTATCTTCATGCTATTAATGCATTAGATCCTAATGCTCCATCTTCTCCAGAAATTGATGGCCCAAATAATTGTAAAATGAATGTTGAATATGATTATAATTTTATTACTACATCTCCGCTTAGTAACAATCTATATTATTGGATTGAGTGGGGTGACAACAGTGGTACAGGATGGATTGGTCCTTATGCTTCTGGTGAGAAAATAACCATTAGTCATAAGTGGCGTATGGAAAAAATTTATACAATTAAAGCAAGATGCAAGGATATTGATAATTTGTGGGGTCCATGGGGTGAATTTGAAGTTGAAGTTAAAAAATCACATGAAATGACTGCCTATAACACATTGTTCTTAAAACTATTTGAGAAGTTCCCATTATTGGAAAAACTACTATTTTTTATCTTTTAATTTTGTAAACAAGATTTAAATATCGTTTAGTAAATGATAAGTCGTATTTGGGGGTATTAATTGATGAAGAAGATAGCAGTTATCTGCATAATTTTTTTGTTTATTAGTATGTCAGGAGTAAGTGCTATAAAAATTAGAGGAAGTTTATATCAAAACAGTACAATGGGATTTGAAATATATTTGTGTGAAGACAAACACTCGGATTCTCCTTGGTCTATGTATTGTCATGATGTCCATCACACTGGTCGTAGTTTTTATAGTACTATTAACACTACTGGAGATGAGAAATGGAGATTTTGGACAGAATATAGTGGTATTTCAAGTGGTATTGTCATTTCGGATGATGGGACAATTTATTTTAGTGGTTCATATGATTTTTATGCAGTTTATCCAAATGGAACTTTGAAATGGAGATATAATACAGGTGGAGTTATTGAATCTTGTCCTGCTATTGATAAAAATGGAGTGATTTATATAGGTACATCTCATGATCTGATAAATGGGAACCATTTATATGCATTTTATCCCAATGGTACTTTAAAATGGAAATATTTTGTAGGAGATTTGATTGCTTCGTCTCCTGCAATTGGTGATGATGGTAGCATTTATTTTGGAAGTGAAGATGACTATATTTATGCTCTTTATCCTGATGGTACTTTGAAATGGAAATATCTTACAGGTATTGCTGTTTATTCTTCTCCTGCAATAGGATCTGATGGTACTATTTATTGTGGTTCACATGACGGCAATCTATATGCACTATATCCAAGCAATGGTACTTTGAAATGGAAATATCAAACAGGTAACTGGGTCGCAAGAGGACCTTCTATTGCTGATGATGGTACGATTTATTTTGGTTCATGGGATGGTTATCTCTATGCTGTACATCCTGATGGATCATTAAAGTGGAAGACTGGTGGTAATCTTGCTGGGACTACTCCTGTTATTGCACAGGATGGTACTATCTATGTTGGTAACCGTTATCTAATCGCCATCTATCCTAATAACGGTTCGGTGAAGTGGACGTTTGACCCTGGTCCAAATAGATTAATAACAGGTGGTAATCCATGTATTTCTGCTGACGGTACTATTTATTTTGGTACTGATGATGGAGGCGAAATCATCGCAATAAATTCTGATAGTACTGAGTTATGGCGGAGAGATATTGGTACCTGTAGATCTGCTCCTGCTATAGGAGAAGATGGTACTATATATGTAGGGTCTATGGGTGTTAATGATGGGTATCTTTATGCATTTGGACCATTAGATCCTAATGCCCCTAGTGCACCAACGATAACTGGTAAAACCAGCGGTATAATAGGAAAAGAATATGAATATACTTTAAAATCAACATCAATACTTGGAAGAAATATTTATTACTATATTGAATGGGGAGATGGAACAATAAAGGATTGGTTTGGACCATATAGTTCTGGTGAAGAAGTGAAAGTGTCTCATTCTTGGTCTAGCCCAGGCACTTATACTATTAAAGCCCGTGCGAAAGATACTGATAATCTTTGGGGTCCTTGGGGTGAACTAACAGTTACAATGCCAAAAGATAAAGCTGTTAACTATAACTCGTTGTTACAGAAACTGTTTGAACAGTTCCCATATCTAGAAAGATTGTTTAATCTTTCAAATAGTTAAAACACTAAAATAAAAAATTAATCTCAAAATCGAATAAACCCTCTTTCGCATTATGTTGATCTTTTTTGATGAATGGGTATAATTAAAATTATTAATTTTTTATCTTTAACTTCGATATTCCAATCTAATTGATCTTGTTCTTTTAAATTAAAATGACTTACTATTCCTGTTGGGACAGTCGTTCTAAGAGATTCACTCTTAGAAGAGGCTTTAGTTAGAGTTGTTTTTTCACCCATAATTATCAATATTAAATAGGTATCTGATTATATAATATTTTCTACCTCGTTATATACATAAATATTTACCTAAACTTTTATATATGTATAATATAATACCTATATTTAGGTAAAAATATAGCCAAGGGAAGTTTTGAGCTCTCCCTTGGCAGGAAATCACTGAATGCCCTTAAGCAAACAGGTAATCTCCCAGTCAAAGATTGAAAAGGAGATTTATAAAACATTCGAACTATTCAAACAGGAAAAAAGCGTTGCTATAGCTGATTATCTCAAAAGATTTAATGCATCAATATTTGAATCAAAAAAATACCGTAAGATTAAATTCCCATATGAATCACTCTTCAAACTCATTTTATTCCAACGATTAAAAGGAATAAAATTCCATACAAAACTAACCAAATACCTAAAAAGAAACTCAAAAGATAAATTCAGACTCGGTAATAATAAAACACCAGATAGAAGATCCATTGGATATTTCATAAACCATATACTAGACCAACAAACAAAGGAACAAATCAATTATACAGCATCTAAAATAATTGAAATCTCAGAAAAATTCGGCATATTAATTGATGTAAAAACACTAGAACCAGAAAAACCATCAAAAACCACAAAAGAACGAAACCAATACATTATAAAGGATAACAAAACAAGAGAAATCTGCCAACTAGTAAAAAACAGAATCATTCCCTTTATAAATCTACATATTGGCAAGAATACAGTTTATAAAAAAACAACATTCATTGACCTACTAATCCATCTAGGATTGAATCAAAACTTTGCAGAAACAGGTAGCAAAATATACAAAGAATACAAAAAAATAAGTCCCAATGCTGATACTTTCCTATATCATCTGAAAAAATACAAAGATATACATGAAATACAGAGGATGTACGAAACACTATTTGAAATCATCTGGACTATAACAAAACAAACCAATGTTTTCAATATCAGAAAAAAAGTTGATATTGCTATTGATTTCACGGAATGGTTCTACTATGGAGATCGAAAGGCTCCGATGATACTTGGCAAGATGCCTGAGCGTGGAAGTGATAAATGCTACAAATTTATTACAATAAATATTGTTGATACCGGTAAACGATTTACAATGCTTGCATTACCAGTAAGCAACCTTAACACCAAAGAAGAACTGCTAACCAAACTCATTTATTATGTAAAACAGCGCATAAAAATTAACCGTATATATCTTGACCGAGGATTCTACGACTCAAAAACCATTCAGGTATTGAACAATTTTGGTATAAAATGGTTAATGCCAGTAACAATGAATCCTTTGATAAAGAAAATAATGGAAACATCACCAGCTCCGACAGTGATCACTGATTTCACTATGAAAAATGCTAGGTTCAATCTAGCAATTGGATACGATGAAAAAAGTGAAAAAAGAGCATTTGCAACAAATGAACAATATAACAGAAGTGATGTTAACTTCATCAACAGATTGTTCATCCTCTATGGCAAACGCTGGGGTATAGAGACAAGTTACAGAGTTAAAAAACATTCATTCAGAGCAAAGACCACATCAAAAAATTATCACATCAGACTGTTTTACTTCCTATTCTCCGTATTAATGTATAACCTTTGGATAATAACTGATATACTTATATGGCTTCATTTGTTTGGTTTTATAGGTGAAGATCATAAAGTTCCTTCAAAATATTTCGGGACTATACTGATTTCTATTGACTCTGGAGGTTAATAAAATTAACTATTTATTTATCTGTTTTCTTTTTTGATTAGTGTTGATCAGGTTTAGATTGAAATTTTTTGATATTTTTATAGCATATTTTTAAAATTTTTGCCTGATTTTAAATAAAATAAGTCCTCAAATTCATTTCTAAATGATAGTTTTGATTTTAATATTATATCTTATAATCTACTTTCGGAACTACTTATTTTATAGTAAGTTTTTAATATAAGTTTGTGATGTCACAACCTGCGTTATAAAGTATAATTATTAGGAAGGAAGACCCATGGAAGAAGTATTTATAAAATGGTTCGAAGAATTAACAATTGGAGATGTTCCCCTTGTCGGTGGAAAAAATGCGTCTCTTGGGGAGATGATAAGGAATCTTGGGGGAAAAGGTGTTAGTGTTCCAGGTGGTTTTGCTGTTACGGCTTATGCATATAAATACATGATTGAGAAAGCAGGTATTGATAAAAAAATTAAAGAAATTTTATCTGATCTTAACACACATGATGTTAAAAATCTTGCAGAACGTGGGAATAAAATTAGAGAGCTTATCAAAAAAACTCCAATCCCTAAAGAACTGGAAGAAGAAATTCTAAACCATTACAAAGAAATGGAAAAGCGTTATGGAAAAAATGTTGATGTTGCGGTTAGAAGTAGTGCCACAGCTGAGGATTTACCTGATGCAAGTTTTGCAGGGCAACAGGAGACTTTTTTAAATGTTAGAGGCGAAAAGGATCTAATAGGAAAAGTAAGAGATTGTTTTGCATCTCTTTTTACTAATAGGGCAATATCGTACAGGTTTGATAAAGGGTTTGATCATTTCAGCGTGTTTATATCTGTTGGTGTCCAGAAAATGGTTCGTTCAGATCTTGCATCCTCTGGTGTTATATTTTCCATTGACACAGAGAGTGGCTTTGAAAATGCCGTATATATTACTGGTGCCTATGGCCTGGGTGAAAATGTTGTACAAGGAGCAGTAAATCCTGATCAATTTTATGTTTTCAAACCAACTCTTAAGAAGGGTTTCAAACCTATTGTTGAAAAGAAAGTTGGTACTAAAGAAAAACGCATGGTATATGGAGAGAAAGGAACGATAAATAAAGAAGTTAAGAAAGAGGATAGGAAAAAATTTGTAATTAACGATGATGAAATAATTACTCTTGCCAAATGGGCATGTATAATTGAAGATCATTACAAAAAACCAATGGATATTGAATGGGCTAAAGATGGAAAAACTGGTGATCTTTTTATTGTCCAAGCAAGACCTGAAACAGTTCATTCGCAAAAGGATACAGCTGTAATGCAAACATACATACTAGAAGAAACAGGAAAATTGCTTGCTGAAGGAGAAGCAGTTGGAACTAAGATAGGACAGGGAATAGTAAATGTAATTGAGAGTGCAAAAGACATTGCTAACTTCAAAAAAGGCCAGGTATTGGTTACAGACATGACTGATCCTGATTGGGAACCAATAATGAAAATTGCTGGTGCTATTGTTACAAATAGAGGGGGAAGGACTTGTCATGCAGCAATTATCTCGCGTGAACTTGGTATTCCTTGTGTCATTGGAACAGGCGATGGTACCTCAAAGATTATAAATGGTTCAAAGGCGACTATTGATTGCAGCGAGGGAGTCGGTAGAATATATGGAGGGTTACTAAAATACAGAATGGATGAGTTAAAATTAGATAGTTTGCCGAAGACTAAAACACTTATTATGATGAATGCTGGAGTACCAGAAAAAGCATTCCAGCAATGTCAAATTCCAAATGATGGTGTTGGTCTTGCGCGTGAAGAATTCATTATAAACTCATATATTGGTATTCACCCTCTAGCACTAATTGAATATAACAAATTAAAAGAAAAAGCTAAGTCTGATTCGAAAATAGCCAAGGTCATTAAACAAATTGATGAAAAAAGCGCGAATTATAAAGACAAGGTTGAATTTTTTGTTGATACTCTTGCAAGAGGCATAGCAAAGATTGCAGCTGCTTTCTATCCAAATGATGTAATTGTTCGTATGTCTGATTTTAAAACAAACGAATACGCTAATCTTGTTGGCGGGTATCTTTATGAGCCGTTGGAGCATAATCCTATGATAGGATGGAGAGGCGCATCCAGATATTATGATGAAAAATTCAAGCCTGCGTTTGTACTGGAGTGTAGAGCATTGAAAAAAGCTAGAGATGAAATGGGACTTACAAACATAAAACCTATGATTCCTTTCTGCAGGACCCCTGAAGAAGGCCGGAAAGTCATAAGTATAATGAATGAAAACGGTTTAAAACAGGGGGAGAACAACCTTGAAGTCTATGTTATGTGTGAAATACCATCAAATGTGATAGTTGCAGATCAATTTGCAGATATATTTGACGGGTTTAGTATTGGTTCAAATGACTTAACGCAACTTACACTTGGTCTTGATAGAGACTCAGATATTATTGCCCATATTTTCGATGAGAGAAACGATGCTGTAAAACGACTGGTTTCGCAAGTGATTAATACTGCACATAAACATGAGCCACGAAGAAAGGTAGGTATCTGCGGACAGGCACCTTCTGATTTCCCTGAGTTTGCAGAATTTTTAGTGGAATGCGGCATAGACAGTATTTCTCTTAATCCTGATACGGTTATAAAAACAAAACTAATAATTGCTGATAAAGAGCGGAAGTTAGGAAGATAAAAAAGTAAAAATATTAAAAAATCTTCTTCTAATTTTTATTTTTTGATTAAGTTTTTAAGAAGATTTTTTTTAAATTATTTATTGTGGATTTTGTTGTTGGTTCATGCGGTTATGAAATAATGGATATGTAGATTGCTGTACAATAGTGCCGCCTAAACTAATAGTTACTGTTACAGAGGAACCAATGGTAGTTAATGATTGCTCAGGGATGCTGCTACTCTCACTGCTATCGATTAACCTATGTACAGTTACATCTAGTGATGCCCAACCACTTTCATGCCCAGAGGTATCTTTGGCCTTAACACCAACTTGAAACGTTCCCTTATCATGCCATCTATGAGGTACACTAACTTCAGCACCATTTATATATGGACCCATCCAATCAGTTTCTACTATATCATCAGGACCATAGTAAAATTGAAACTTATAATATATACTATCGCCTTGTGGATCAGTAGTAACTGCACGATATTCATATTCAATCCATATTTTTACATCAGTTGGTCCTTTTAAAGTTGGTGTATTGGGTTCTTGTTGACCTGTAATTGCAGCGCCAATACTTGGTAATATAAGTACTAATACAAAAATCATAATTGCGGGGGTCATTAATTTTTTCATTTCTCTCACACCTACCTTTATGGTATACTTTGTTGATTTTATTATATAAGCGTTTTGTGTAAAAATGTCATTATGTAAAAATGTCATTAAAAACATGCTCCTAATAAAACAAACCATAATTTTACATTAAAATAAACAAATATATTCACGCATTTTTAAAAAAAATATAGGAAAAAAGAAAAAGTTTTTGGTTTTTATATATTTGTTGTAGTTGAACCAGTTGTGGATTGCGTAGTGCTACCCATTTCACTATTCTGTTGGTTTTCTGGTAAGGTATTAAACTGATTCATATTGTTTTGCTGCTGGTTTTGGATGATTTGTTGATTATTTCCTGAACTACCATCATATGATTCTATCAGAGGATATATATCTTTAATATCGAATAACATTAGTATTATATCAATCAAATCTTCTGGTAGTAAATATAATAAACTATATGGAGTATCCCAAATCCAAGGTCTTAATGTGCTTGGGTTAGCACCTGGGTATCTATTTTTATAATCAGACCAGTAGTTTCCCTCTTTTAAAGTGTCATTATACCAAATATTCTTCTTTCCATGATCCTGAGCATGCATAGTAGATAGATAGTATTTGTGAATCATATCATTGTGATAAATAACGTTATTTCTAGCTGATATAGTCAAGATGATATTAGTGTTACAACTATCCGAGAGGTTGTTGTCATAGATAAAGTTGTTAGATGAATCTACACGAATACCAATGATACCTCCTCCAACTGTGAATCCTGAAATGTCTGCATTACCATTTAAAGTTATCAAAATAGTAGCACCTAAATCGATAAAACCCATGTCAGTAATCCAATAACCATCGATAGTTGTATTATTTTTATTCTCGCCGATTAAATTAACTGACCTGCCTTCTTCTATTACAACACACTCATAATATGTACCGTTGTAAACATATACATTGTCTCTGAAGAAGCTACCACAGGAGTTTACAGCAGTTTGGATTGTATTAAATGGATGTTCTGGTGTTCCATCAAATGGTCCATTTGTATTATCATCATCTACATAGAATGTGCTAACCTTATTGTTTACTTTTACAATGGCTCTATCTTCGTAAGTTAGACCATTTATTATTGCTTTTAACCTTATTGTATAAAGTCCATCCTCTACCTGTAAGGTATGCCATAAAGCTAAACTATTACTATTGCGATCCTTTATTTCGGTCCAGCTGACTGGATAAGTTCCCCTACCATACCAAACTGTATACGATGAGGACGATACAGTACCAACTATCTCTAAATCACCTTTGACTTCCTTATCATCTAAGGAATTGTCGAGTTCTACAACAACATGTGCAACTTTCTGCAAAGCAGTGTAAGCATTTATTCGCCCCACACCAATATATCTTTCAGAGGTTATTGAGTCGGTACTGGAGCGGAGAATAGTCTTTACTTCCAATGGAGTAAGATAAGGATTTTTTGATAAGATAAGTGCTGCTACTCCTGCTACATAAGGACAAGCCATACTTGTACCTGCGAAATCATCGATATAATTAAGGGACCAAAATTCAGGATCTTGATGGTACTTAAAAGATTCATATGTGGGTGATGTAGCATAACCATTTACACCTGGTGCAGCAACATCAATCCAGCTACCATATTGTGTGCTCCAATAATCGTAAATATAAACTCCTTTATCATTTTCATCTGAAGCACCAACAGCAATAACATGAGTATAAGCTGCTGGATAATACTTTAAATCGTCATTGTAATTTCCTGCAGAAGCTACAATAACAACATTTCTTTGATAGGCATATTCTACTGCATTATGTAATAAATAGGAATATCTATTAAGTGGTAAGACCCAGCTACAACTAATAACATTTGCTCCATGATTAGTAGCATATATAAAAGCACGTGCTTTTTCAAATATTCCAGTATGCTTATACCCAATGGTTTTAATTGGCATTATCTTGCAATTCCAGCATACGCCAGCAATACCAATACCGTTATTGGTTACTGCAGCAGCAACACCTGCACATGCAGTACCATGACCCCAATCATCTAATGGGTCGTTATCATTATTTGTGAAATCATAACCTATAATATTCCCATTTGCATCACGTAATATATTATCAGTAAGATCAGGGTGTGTATAATCCACACCTGAATCAAATATTGCTATTACTATATTTGAATCACCTGTTTCAATATTCCATGCATCTGGCGCATGAATTTTAGATAGAGCCCATTGCTCACCAAAATAAGGGTCATTTGGTATTTTCGGCGGAATTTTTGGTAATACTTTAATGGTTGACCCTGAAGAGTTGGGAGTTGCACAAACATAACAAATATAATTAGGTTCAGCAAACTCAACGTTTGGATCATTACTATATTCTTCAACTGCACCAAGCACATCAATATTATCATTGAAACAAAGTCTGTAAACATTTGAAAACTCAGGGGTAGAGTCATCTTCAATTAGTTTCTCAGTATAAACTAAACCATAAGCAATGTTCAAATTATCCAGAGTTTCAAAACCAGTCATAATTACTTCTTCAGACTGCAAAGGTTCTAATGCACCCATGTTTGTAGTTCCTTGTTGATAACCCAAAGGTTCTGTAGTTGTAGTCATTGTTTCCCCGGTAGACGTCTGTTTTGCATCTTCAAAATATTGAACATCAACAGATGAAGTATAAAAATTAATCTCACAATTATCTTTGAATTTAACAATGATTTCTCCAGGTACATATTCTGGTTTTAAAGTTTTAAGTGAAAAACCATCATTAAGAGGCGAATTAGATAAATCACTTTCTAAAGATATTGCACCTGTTAACTCTTCAGAATTAATATCTCCATTTATATCAGTCTCATTTACACTAGCACTAAGCGGCATTGCATTAATAAGTAAACATATTATAATTGCTGTTACAATTATTTCCTTCATATTTTATCACTCAGCATTTTTCTAAGAGTTTACCGTTTATTTTCTTGTTTTTATATTTATATAACTTGTTTGACAGTTCTTACCAATTCTTAATATTATTAATTTTATTCAAATTATTATATATTATTATAAAACAAACATACTTTTTAAAAAAAGTAAAAAAATTAGCACCGATTTAATTTCTAGAAATTACGAAAAATTAAAAAAAATTGCTAAACTAATATGATTTCAACACATGTATTAACAAATTCGAGTTCAGATCTTACTTCTAGTATTAATTATTATCAAGTTTGGTTAAACGAAAGAAAAATTAGACACAATTCTTTTCAAAACGAAACAAAAATCCATAAAAAAAATCATTCTATAGCACTAAATGAAAGTAGACCGTTTTTTCTTAATATACTGCAAATTCTACATATCTCATTAGGAACAACTTTTTGCCCTTGCTTCATTATTTTTTCAGCAGAAACATTGATTTCAGTAATAATATCATTATTAACAATACTGATTTTTGCACGTTTTTTAGATAAATATTGGCTAATAGCTGCAGGAGATAGCCCCATTATTTCTGCTGCTTCTTTTTGATTGGTTCCATGTATTTTAATCATGCTCTTTACTAGTTCTCTTCTTATTATAGGTAATCCCTGCCATTGCATATATTCACATGGAGTTTTTATCATAGATAACGTAATAATATTAAGGATATAAATAATTAACGATTGTTAAATTTATGTGTAATAATGATTAAAATATCAAAAAATTATCATCTCTTTGATTATTTTAAAGTATCGTTTCTTTGATTATTTTAAAATAACTCCTATAGGAGGAAAGTAGGGGGAAATTGATTGAAGGAGGAAGAATGCGGAGATATATTTTTAAAACTATTACCCAATCAAGTTCCCCAATGTTAACAATTGTTAAGAATTGTGAGTATATAAAAATTGCGGCGAATTTTTACGGCAATTGCCTTAAAAACATGATAATTTACAATCGAACATCCTTTTTCAGTCCTTTTTTTAAATTGATATAAAAACAAATGTTTGCATATTAGTTGAAAAAACTTTTTTTTAGAAAATATTTTTATTGTTGCGGCTCCTTTAATGGTTTATGGATTTAATCCCTCTTATCCATATGAAAAATAGAAAATTATATCTAGAAAAAACACAGAATTCTGTACCTTTAGATGAGTTTTCAAAACAAATCGATGAAGAAATGAAAATCTATATTTTAGATTTAGATGGAATAGAAAAAGATAAGCCAAATCTCTATACATATCAAAAATTATCAAGCACTCATGATTTGTGGGTTGACAACGGACCTCGTAATCTTGGAGATATTGTTGATACTATTATGGCAGGTGCTACAGATATAACTTTAAGAAAAAATTTATGCCCTCAGCTAAATATTTCTGATATAAAGGAGATTTCTGAAAACAAGGTTTATGAAAATTTTGATCTTGATGAGGATTTGCCTTTTTATGATTCAGATGGATTTGTTAATTTCAATAGTAGAGAAAAAATTGAAACAAATATTGAATATAATGAAATTTTCAAGAAAAGGATATCAACATACAAGACATATTCTTATGAAACTGACATAAATAATCGTTCTTATTGGGAGCATCTCGGCGTTGAAGGATTATTAATAGATACAAATAAATTAAAGGAGTTTATGAATGCCCTCAGAAAATGAAATAATTATAACCTTTCTATTTAAACGCAGTGGCAAACAAAAGCTGAGTTTTTCTGACCTTTATCTTACCCTATCAATGGATTTAAAATGGTTTTCCCCTGAAGATGCAAAAGCATTTGTAAACTTGGCTTTAAAACAAAAACTTTTAGAAAAAAATGGCGAGTTAATCAATCCAAATTTTGACTATGATAAAATTGTTGTACCTGTAGGCTTCAATCCATCTAAAAAAGTCTTTGACAAAAAAGAAATTGAAAAGTATTATGAAGAGGAAGAGGATGTTTTAAAAAAAATAGTAAAACGAATCGTTAAAAAAACAGAGCTTAATGAACAAACTATTATTGAAAAAATCGAAGAAATTGGAAAAGAAAAAAATATTGATTTAGAAGTTGCAGCTTTGTTAATAGGTAAAGAACATGATATACCATTTCAAGATT
>Ga0315285_10001617_pt1 | contig 23602 bp, 16 predicted proteins | sample YL17G09_36_MG_FD_203698 | JGI IMG/M metagenome (GOLD analysis project Ga0315285, IMG submission 203698) | Sediment microbial communities from Yellowstone Lake, YNP, Wyoming, USA - YL17G09_36 | ecosystem: Environmental > Aquatic > Freshwater > Lake > Sediment | place: USA: Wyoming | collected... | reverse complement strand
ACCCATTCCAAGAGTTCCAGCTCGGACAACCACGGCTCGACCTGTGGCCTTCGCGGCATGACCAGCGCCTCCTTGCACCGGCCGGCCATGCTACGTTACTATACGTTTGATGTCAAAGTGGTATGAGGCCTAATGCGGTCAAGCCGGCGACCAGGTGGGAAGCAGTAGCTGGGTATCGAGGTCGCTGATAACGATCGCGGACACCGGCACGCTGACGCTGGGTGCCAAGGGCCGGGTCTGGGCCAACGCGCCCGCGGAAGTGAACTACATCTACACTGAGCACGGCTCAGCGACGGTTCGCCAACTGGTGTATCCGCCTCAACTGGAGATTGCTCCGGCTCAGGTCCGCGTCAACACGGAGTCACCCGACGGCGGTACCGCGAACGTCAGCCTCACACTGAGCAGCCTGAGCTACGCCGACGACCCGACTGCGTGGACTATGGATTGGGGAGATGGGACGATCGAGCCTGGCGTCGCGCTCAGCCAAACGCATGCGCACGGCTACGCCCTGATCGGCGGGAATAGCCAGACGTGGACGGCCGTTTTGTCAGGTGACAACCAGGCCGGCAGCGCGGCCGATTCGGCTGTTATCACGATTCTCTGCCAGCCGGATATCGCGCTCACTGTCAACGGTCCCGCCGCGCCTAATGGAGCCACACTCGATATTGACATCCTGCACGACCCCGTGCTCAGCTTGTCGTTGGCGGACTCCCTCGGGTACATCGAACAGGCGCACTTTCTCATCCCGGGCCGCCTCGACGTGCTAGGTCCCGATTTGTCGTACGCGGGAACGTTGTTCGGGCCCGAAGATATCGGGTACGTGTTTCCATTGACGGCAACTATCAGCAACACGGGCTCCGGCGTGAACTTTGACACGCTCTCTGTGAACCTAGCTATCACGGCCCTAACCGGTGATACGAACTGCGACGGCACGATCGACTTCGGCGACATCAACCCTTTCGTGCTGCTGCTGACAGATCACGTCGCGTGGGTGCAGCTATTTCCGAATTGCGATTGGCATGTCGGTGACTGCAATGGTGAGGGTTGGGTGGATTTCCGCGACATCAATCCGTTTGTTGCCCTGCTGACCGGCGGCGGGTGATGCGGGCGCTGGGTGTGCAGGATAGGATAGTCGCCGGGCCGACACAGGCTCATGCCGCAAAGTCGTAGATGCCCGCGGGCAGGCCCTTCCATGACGCGATCCGCCGTCGGATGGTCAGCCGCGGGTGTGCCTGGTTGTCGGTCTTTTATGCAAGACCGTCATCGAGGCACACCGCGTTGAGGTCCACGCCGCTCCAGTCGGGCAGCGCAAACTTGGGGCTTTCGCCGCCCGGAATTCAGAGCTCCGCGTGTCTCAGCCGCAGGGCGTTGCTCACGACCGACAGGGAACTGAAGCTCATTGCCGCTGCGGCGATGACCGGGCTGAGCAGCACGCCGAACGCCGGATACAACACGCCTGCCGCGATCGGCACGCCGAGGGAGTTGTAGAGGAACGCGAAGAAGAGATTTTGGCGAATGTTGCGCATCGTGGCGCGGCTCAGGCGGCGGGCCTTGGCGATGCCGCGCAGATCGCCTTTGACGAGCGTCACGCCGGCACTCTCCATCGCCACGTCTGTCCCGGTGCCCATCGCGATGCCGACGTGGGCCTGGGCGAGGGCCGGGGCGTCGTTGATGCCGTCGCCCGCCATCGCAACCATGTGGCCCTCCTGCTGCAGGCGCCGGACCACCTCGTTCTTCTGTTCGGGCAGCACCTCCGCCTCGACGCGGGTGAGGCCGAGTTTGCGGGCCACCGCCTGGGCGGTTGTGCGGTTGTCGCCCGTGAGCATGACGACCTCGACGCCGTCCGCGCGGAGCCGCCGCACGGCTTCGAGCGTGGAGTCTTTGATCGGATCGGCTACGCCCAAGAGACCTACGGCCCGGTCGTCGACGGCGACGAACACGACGGTCTGCCCATCGGCCCAGAGCTGCTCCGCACGCTTTGCGAGCGGCCCGAGATCTACCCGGAGGTCGTCGAGCAGTTGGCGATTGCCCAGCGCAGCGCGGCGCCCGTTCACGCGACCAGTTACGCCCTTGCCGGTGACCGACGCGAACTCTTCGATGCTGGTCAGCCCAATCCCGCGTTCCGCGGCGCCAGCGACAATCGCGGCCGCCAACGGATGCTCGCTGCCGCGCTCCAGGCTGGCCGCCAGGCGCAGCAGCTCGCTTTCATCCAGCCCTTCGGCCGGCTCGACCGTGACCAGCCTGGGTTTCCCCTCGGTAAGCGTGCCGGTCTTGTCCACGACGAGCGTGTCGATCTTCTCCATGGTTTCCAGGGCTTCGGCATTCTTGATGAGGACCCCCGCCCGGGCACCGCGGCCCGTGCCGACCATGATCGCCATGGGCGTCGCGAGGCCCAGCGCGCAGGGGCAGGCGATGATCAGCACGGACACCGCGTTCACGAGCGCATAGGCCATTGCTGGCGCGGGGCCGGCGATCGCCCACACGATGAATGTGCCGATGGCGACCAAGAGCACCGCCGGCACAAACCAGCTCGCCACCTTGTCCGCCAGGCGCTGGATCGGTGCGCGGCTGCGCTGGGCGGCGCTGACCATCGCGATGATCTGCGCCAGCAGCGTATCGCGACCGACCCGTTGGGCCTCCATGATGAAGCTGCCCGCGGCATTCAAGGTGGCGCCGATTACCCGGTCGCCGGCGTGCTTCTCCACCGGGATCGGCTCGCCGGTGATCATCGACTCATCGACCGTGCTGCGTCCCTCGAGCACCTGGCCGTCTGCCGGGATCTTCTCGCCCGGGCGGACGCGCAGCCGATCGCCGATCTGGACCCGCTCCAACGGGACGTCCTCCTCCGTTCCGTCCGGGCGAATCAGTCGGGCGGTCTTCGCTGTCAGGCCCAGCAGGGCCCGGATTGCCCCGCTCGTGCTGCGCCGCGCCCGCAGCTCAAGCATCTGACCCAGCAGAACCAGGGCCGTGATGAATCCGGCCGCCTCGAAGTAGACGGCAACCCCTCCGCCGGCGCCGCGAAACGACGGCGGAAAAACTCCCGGCACGACCGTGGCCACAGCGCTGTAGCCCCATGCCGCGACGACGCCAGTCGCGATCAGCGTGAACATGTTCAGGTGGCGTGTGACAATCGACTGCCAACCGCGCACCAGGAACGGCCAGCCGCACCACAGCACCATCGGCGTCGCCAGGACGAATTCGATCCAGGCCTGAATCTGCGGCGGGAGCAACCGGGCGAGCGGGTGGCGCGGCAGGTGGTCCGCCATGGCGACTATGAGCAGGGGCAGCACGAATGCGACACTGGCCCAGAACCGGCGGGTCATGTCCGGGAGTTCGGTATCCTGGTCTTCCTTGGCCGCAAAGGTCAGCGGCTCGAGCGCCATGCCGCACTTGGGGCAAGCCCCGCGTTCGTCACGCACGACGTCCGGGTGCATGGGGCAGGTGTACTGCCGGCCAGGCTCAGCCTCTGCGGGCAGGTTTGTAGCCGCTGGGCCCGGCGGGCGGTACTTCGCGGGGTTATCGCGGAACCGCGCCAAACAATGCCCGGAGCAGAAGTAGTAACGCTCGCCATCGTACTCGCAGTGCTGTTGCGTCGCTTCCGTGTCCACGGTCATGCCGCACACGGGGTCCGTGGCCTCGCGGTGGGCAGGCATTTCGCAACCGGGCTCACCCTGTGGCGCCATTTCCACGCATCTCCAGGCCCGAGCGCTTCGCCGGCATGCCCGGGTATCTTTACCGTAGGCCGAGTTGCTCGTCCGCTCAACCAGCGAAATTTCGCAGAAATCGCTTGCATCGAGCCCAATCGCGTGATAGACTTTCCCTACCGTTCCCATGATAGCCCATGAAAGACCTGGCTATGGGACGCGTGCCCTGGTTAACGCATGTTTCTCGTCGGCACCTACGAGCTTGTTGTCGATAACAAGAGCCGGTTATCGATACCGTTCGCTGTTCGCAGGAAGCTCAGCGACGAGCGCGATGGGCAGTCGTTCTATGCCATGCCCGGGCGACGCTGTGGAACGCTAAGCCTCTATCCAGAGAAGTATTATGAACGGATACGCGCGGGACTTCCGGCGGACGACAACCTGTCAGATGCCGCCTATGCGTACCGGCAGTTTGAGTACTCCCAAACGGCGCTGCTGGAGCCGGATGGGCAGGGGCGCGTAATGCTCCCGGAGCGGCTGCTGAAGCGCGCTGGCCTGGAGCGCGAGGTGGTGCTGATCGCGGTCGGTGACCACCTGGAACTGTGGAGACGGGACGAGTACGCGAAATTCGAGGGCAGCATGTGGCCCGAGTACTGGCAGCAACGGGCCAAGGCTCTGGAGGAGATGAACCGGCTGGCCCCGGCGAAGGCCGGCGAGAGGGCCGAGATCCCCGACGCACCAGCCGGATGATAGTGGATGACGTGGTAGGGTTTCGCGAGGGCGGGTTGCGGCGGTCGCGACTCGGTGGTCGTCGCCGCAACCCACACAAACATCGAAGTTGCGAGCAGCCCCGTTGTGGGTAGCGGGGCTGAAGAGCACGGAAGCGCTCGCGTCCCGCGGGCAGTCGTACAGGGCTGTCCGTTTTCTGGCCACCCGCGCGCCACGGAGGGCGAGCGGGGGCCACCGGTTTCACTGCCGCCCGGTCGCGAGTGGAAGCACTTTACCCGGCGGCGGGGTGCCATGTCCAGCCGTTGTACCTCGCGATGCGGCCCCGAAGGTTCCAAGGTCGGACGAGCGCCGTGGGTGCCGAGCAGCGCGAGCATCAGCCGGTTTTGGTCGAGCAGGTGCTGCACCTATTGGAGCCGCGTCCCGGGGACGTGATCCTGGACGGCACGGTCGGCTTGGGTGGGCATGCGGCGGCGCTGCTGCCGCACATCATGCCAAGCGGACGCTACGTCGGACTGGACCTGGATGAGGAGATGCTGAAGGGCGCCCGGGCTCGGCTGGGTGGGGGTGTCGAATTGCATCAGGCAAACTTCGCTTCGTTTCCCGAAGTGCTGGTTCAGGCGGGCGTGCGACAAGTTGATCGCATGCTGCTCGACCTCGGAGTCAACTCGGTCCAGCTAGAAGACGCCGCACGGGGGTTCTCGTTCGGGCGGGACGGTCCGTTGGATATGCGCTACGACCGCCGACAGGAGCTGCTGGCACTGGATCTGGTGAACCGTCTGTCTGAGCGCGAGTTGGCCGACGTTTTCTACCACAACGGCCAGGAGCCCGGCAGCCGGAAAGTGGCCAGGCGTATCTGCCAGGTGCGGCACGAAGGGCGGATCACGAGCACCCTGGCGCTGGCGCGCGCCGTGGAGTCCGCGTACGTAACGAGCGGCCGGCGGAGCGGCCGGATTCACCCGGCGACGCGCGTGTTTATGGCCTTACGCATCGAAGTCAACCACGAACTGGACAACTTGCGCGAGTTCCTGCGGCAAGTGCCCGAGTTTCTGCGGCCCGGCGGACGGTTGGCCGTCATCAGCTTCCACAGCCTGGAAGACGGGATTGTGAAGCAATTCCTGAGGGCGGCGAGGGCCGCAGGGACCCTGCAGGAAATCACACGCCGACCCGTGGTCGCAGATCCGCAGGAGCGAACCGGCAACCCGCGGAGCCGGAGCGCGAAGTTGCGGGTGGCAGTGCGTCAGGAAGAGCCGGCCCAGCAAGGAGGCAGCGATGGCCCTGAATGAGAGGCTCGCGGCGGCAATCTGTGTCGTGGTTACGGTCGGGACGCCGTGTGCGTTGCATCGGTTTGCACCCCAGGTCGAGGTGCCCTCGCCGCTGGGTGTAGGTGTGACGCGTGACGGCCCGGGCGCCGCCGAAGCTGCCCCGCGCGCAGAGGTTGACGGGCGTACCGCATGGATACGCCGGTTTCAGCGGCCCAACGCCCTGGACACGCAGGCCGAGGCCAACCGGACGACCAAAGATGCGCTCGCCCTGCTGCCGCCCAATGAGCCACTGTTTGGCGACGGGGCTCCCGTAGCTCTGCCGCCGCTCGTGTACCAAGAGACGGTGGTCGCCGACGGTTCTGAGATGGAGCCGGAAGTGCTCCCGGCGGTCGACGAGCAGGCCGTGGTCGTGGATGCCGGGCCCGGCGGTGGGGATGCGGCGGATGGGGCCACGCCGAATGCTGCCAGACGGTATTGCGTCGCCAGGGGCGATACGCTGACGAAGATCGCCCGGCGTGAGTGGAATTCCGACGATCGGCGCCTGGTGGCGTTGCTACTGGAGACCAATCCCAAAGTGTGTGCGCGGAAGAACCGGATCCTGGTCGGAGAGGAGCTGACCATCCCGGACATAGCCGTCGCGCAGGGGGTGCTCGGCGGGGCGGCCCCGAGCACTGGGGCCGTGCTGGCTGACGCGGCGCCGGCGAAAGCGGAGGTGGATGCCGCAGTTGGCGCGTCGAAGACAGGCGACAGGCGTTGGTATACCATACAGCGTAAGGACACGCTGGCGAGTATTGCGCGGCGGTTCTTGAAAGACGGCCGGCGGTGGCGCGAGATCGTCGTGCTCAATCGCACGCTGGACCCGCACAAGATCGTGCCCGGGACCCGGATCAAGCTGCCGCCGGTCATGCGGTTGGCCCAAGGCTAGTTGCGCTGCCGCCGGCAAACAGCCTGGCGCCGGTTGGATGGACGCGGCATGACGCTGTTCCGGGTGATCGTGGTCCTGGTCGGCGGGCTGGCGTTACTGCTGCTCGTGGTGATTCTGCGGGCAGAGACAACGCGCTTGCACTACAGCATCGCCCGGTGCGAGCGCGATGCGGACGAGATTCGACAGCAGGTCGTGGAGGCGGAATTAGAGTTGGCCCGGCTGCGGAACCCCACGCGGATTCGGCAACACATGGAGCAGGCGGTCGGTCCGAGCGTCGAGGAACCGCCTCCGCCGGAGGCGCCGCGGCGCCGGGCGCGGCATTAGCCTGTGAGAAGTCTTGGCATGCGCGGTAGCGGGGTGCTATTTGCGGCGGTCGGCCTCTTATTGGCCGGGGGGGCGGGGCGTTTAGCGTACATCGAGGTGACAAAGGGGAGTGAGCTGCGGGCCAGTGCCGCGCGGCAGCATCGGGCGACGCGGACGATTGCGGCCCGGCGGGGCGAAATCCTGGACACGCGGGGACGTGTACTGGCTGGCACGGTGCGGCACCCCTCGGTCTTCGTGGATCCCGGCCTGCTGCAGGATGTGCACTTCGCCGCCTACAGCGTGGCGCCGGTGCTCGCGTTGAGCGCGGCGGAGCTGGAGCAACAGCTTCTCAAGTCGCAGGAGGAAAGTTCGCGGTTCCTCTGGGTGAAGCACCGGCTCAGCCCGGCCGAGCTGGATGGGTTTCAGCGGGTCGTCGCCACGCGGCGGCTGCGGGCCTTCGACATGCAGTACGAGCCGGCGCGCGTTTACCCGCAGGGCAAGGTAGCGCCGCATGTGCTGGGCTTTGTTGGACTCGATCGGCGGACGCCCCCGGGCGACGAGCCGCCGTTCGAGGACCTGTGTGGCCGCGAGGGGGTGGAGGGGGCGTACGACGACATGCTCGCGGGGGTACCGGGGCACCGCACCTTGACGGTTGACGTCGGGCGGCGGGCGGTGCGCGCGGCGGCGGACAACTTTCGCCCGGCAGTGGACGGCGCGACCGTCGTATTGACGATCGACGCGTACATCCAGCAGGTCGCCCAGAAAGTGCTGGGCGAAACGGTCAAGAAGTATGGCGCGGAATGGGGTGCGACCGTGGTCATCGATCCGTGGTCGGGCGAGGTGCTCGCCATGGCGACGATTCCCGATTATGACCCGGCTGAGCCGGTCCCACCCAATTTCAATGAGTTGAACGAGGCGGAGCAGGAGGCGGTCCGGGGACGGTGGCGAAACCGGGCGGTGACGGATTCTTTTGAGCCGGGCAGCGTCTTCAAGCCCTTTGTGGCCTCCCCTGCGCTGGATGAGGGCATCGTGCGTATCGACGAGGTCTTCGCGGTCAACGGCCCCGTGCACGATTTCGGCCGGCGGACCATCCGCGACACCCACCCGTACGGCTCGCTGGCGCTGCATGAGATCGTCAGTAAGTCCAGCAACATCGGCATGGGGATGGTCGGCGGCCGCTGCGGCATGGAGCGGCTGCACCGCTTCGTACGATCGTTCGGCTTCGGCGATATCACCGGTGTTGGCCTGCCCGGCGAGCATACCGGCATGGTCCAGGACTTCTCACGCTGGAACCCGTCGTTCTCGCCGCAGTCCATCCCCATCGGCCAGGAGATCGCGATCACGCCGATCCAGATCGTGGCGGCGTTCAGCGTGTTCTGCAACGGCGGCCTTCTGCTGCGACCCCGGATCGTGCGCGGGGTCATTGGGCCCGACGGCGCGACGCTGGCGGACTACTCGCGGCCGATCGCGGTCCGCCGGGTGCTGGAGGAGGCGACGGCGGAGATGTTCCGCCAGCGGGCCCTGGTGGAGACGGTGACGGACGGGACGGGGAAGAGCGCGAAGCTCGACGAGTATCAGGTCTTCGGCAAGACGGGCACGGCCCAGGTGGCCCGCCCCGGCGGGCACGGTTATCTGCCGGGCAAGTACGTCGGCTCGTTCGTCGGCGGGGCCCCCTCGGACAATCCGCGCGCCGTCGTGCTGGTTTCGATTTACAAGCCGTCGAAAGAGGGGTATTACGGCGGAACGGTAGCGGCGCCGGCGGTGAAGGAGATTCTCGCCGAGACGCTCGCGTACATGCAGGTACCGCCCGAGCTGGCGGCGGAGGTGAACAGCAGTCGCGGCGCGCCGGCCAAACGCCGGTGAGTCCGTACGGAGTGCAGGGATGCGAAGCGGAACAACGGAGTGCGCCGGGGCTGGGGTCAGCGGGAAGACACTCGGCAATTTGCTGCGGGGTCTGGCTCCGGCGGAGGTCCTGGCCGAATTCGCCGTGCGGGAAGTTACCGGGTTGTGTGACGACTCCCGTCGCGTGCAGCCAGGCTGCGTTTTTGTGGCCGTCCGCGGCCGCAGCGCGGACGGCCGCCGTTTCGTGGGCGACGCGCTGGCCCGCGGGGCGCTCGCCGTCGTGGGCGAAGAGCTGGAGCCGGTCGCGGGCGCCGCGGTGGTGAACGTGCGGGACGCGCGGGCGGCGCTCACTGCGCTCGCCCTGCGCTGGTATGGATTGGCCGAGGACGGCTGCGCGGGCCTCAAGCTGGCCGGCGTGACCGGGACGAACGGCAAGAGCACGACGGCTTTCATGGCGCGGGCGATTCTCCGCGCCGCCGGCCTGAAGTGCGGCATGCTCGGTACGGTGCACTACGACCTGTGCGGCCGGAGCGTGACCGCGCCGATGACGACGCCGGGGCCCCTGGAATTGGCCGCGTACCTGCGGGAGTGCGCGGATGCCGGCGCCGCGGCGGCCGTCATGGAGGTGTCCAGTCACGCCCTGGATCAGAAGCGGACCGACGGGCTGCGGTTTGCGGCGGCGGCCTTCACGAATCTGACCGGCGATCACCTGGATTACCACGGGACGTTCGAGAACTACCGGGCCGCCAAGGTCCGCCTCTTCGAAGGACTGGTTGCCGACGCGGTGGCGATCGTGAACCGCGACGATCCCCAGCACGAGGCTATGATTCGCCACTGCCGGGCGCGCGTCGTCACGTACGCGCTCGACCGCGAAGCTGACATCACGGCGCGCATTTCCCGCAGCACGAGCCAGGGCACGTACTACCGTCTGCGGATCGACGATCATGAGCTGGTGCTGGAAAACGCCATTGTGGGTCGACACAACGTGTACAACGCCATGACGGCGGCGGGCCTGGCGTGGGCGCTGGGCAGCGGTCCGGACGCGATCGCCGCGGGCCTCTTGTCGGTGCGGAACATTCCTGGTCGGTTGCAGCGGGTGCCCTGCGCCAGCCCGGCGGACGTGTTCGTGGACTACGCGCATACCGACGACGCGCTGCGCAACGTCCTCAGCGTACTCCGGCCGCTCACGCAGCGGCGATTGATCGTGGTGTTCGGTTGCGGCGGCGACCGCGACCGCACAAAGCGGCCCCGCATGGCCCAGGCGGCGGCGGAGTTTGCCGATGCGATCCTGGTGACCAGCGATAATCCGCGTACCGAGGACCCACGGGCGATCATTGACGAGATCGTGGCCGGATTTGGCGCCGCGGCCCGACGACGGGTAGTGGTCGAACCGGACCGGGCGGCCGCCATTGGTGCGGCACTGGCGGCGGCCGGGGCGGGTGACGTGGTGCTGTTGGCCGGCAAGGGTCACGAGGACTACCAGATCATCGGCCAGCAGCGGATTCACTTTGACGACGTCGAGGTGGCCATCCAGGCGGCCGCCGCGATCGGAAGGACACCAGACTCGGAGGCGCGCCGCGAGCGCGGCGCGCCGGGAGGCGTCTAGCCCGTGATCAAGCTTACGCTCGCAGAGATGGTGCAGGCGATGGGGGGGCGCCCGTGGGGCGAGCTGCCCACCGTGAGTGTCGGCGGCATCTCGACCGACTCGCGAACCGCGGCGGCCAGCGATTTGTTCTTCGCGATTCGCGGCCCGCGCTTCGACGGCCATGATTATGCCGTGGCGGCCCTGAAACGCGGCGCCGTGGCGGTGGTCGTCGAAGCTGCGCAGGCCGAGCGCGTCGCCGAGCAGTTGCGGACCGCGGACCTCCCCTTGCCGCGCAGCGCCGTGCTCCTGGAGGTGGACGACACAGTGGCGGCCCTGGGGCGGCTGGCGGCGTATCACCGGCGGCAGCTCGCGGCCGAGGTCATTGCCGTCGTGGGCAGCAACGGCAAGACGACCACCAAGGCGATGATCCACCACATTCTTAGCGGGCGGCTGCGCGGCCGCTGTTCGCCGAAGAGCTATAACAACGCGGTCGGCGTGCCGTTGACGTTGCTGTTGGCCGAGCCGGGCGACGAGTACCTGGTCGTGGAGATCGGCACGAACGCGCCCGGCGAGATTGCGGCCCTGGGCTCGATCGTCGCGCCCGACATGGCCGTCATCACGTGCATCGGCGAGGAGCATCTCGAGGGACTGGGTGACCTGGACGGCGTCGCCGCCGAGGAATGTGCGATTCTGGCCAAGATCCGCGGCAAGGGCTTCGCCGCGGTGAACATCGAAACGGCGGCGGTCAAGAAGTATTTCCCGCTGGACGGGGTGCGGGTCACCACGTTCGGGCAGGCGCCCGAGGCCGACGTGCGGCTGACCGAGCTCGGGTACGAGTCGCCCTGGCTGCGTTTCAAGCTCAACGAGCGTTTTCCCTTCCGCCTGCGGCTGGTCGGGTTCCACAACGCCGTGAATGCAGCCGCCGCGGTCACCCTCGCGCGACGGCTGGGTTTTGATTACGGCGAAGCGGCGGTGCGGCTGGAGTCGTTTGTCGCGCCGCCGATGCGGAACGAAGTCGTGGAGACTGCCGGGGTCACGATCGTCAACGACGCGTACAACGCGAACCCGCAGAGCGCGGCGGCCGCGGTCGATGTCCTGGAACAGATGCCCTGCAAGGGCCAGCGGGTCGTGGTCTTTGGAGAAATGCGGGAGCTGGGCGCGAAGTCGGCGGAGCTGCACCGCCGGGTGGCTCAGCGGCTGCGCGACAGCAGCGTGAATCGCGTGGTGCTGGTGGGCGGGGCCACGGAAGTGATGTTTGAGGCGCTCACGTGCGGCGGCCTGTTTGGGCCGAACGTGGAGCGCTGCACGGACGTGGATGATTGCCTGGAGCGCCTGGCGGGCAGCCTGCAAGCCGGCGACGTGGTGTTACTGAAGGCCTCCCGGGCGGTCGAGCTGGATCGGCTGGTGGGGCCGCTGCGCGAACGCCTGGCCGCCAGCTCGCCGCAGCGAGTCGCCCGCGGCGACCCGGTCGCGTGACCGATGCTCTATCACCTTTTTTTCTGGCTGACGCACGGGGCCCCGTATGCGTACAAGCCCGCCTGGTTCCGGGCCACGCTCGCGGTGGTCGTGGCTTTCGTGATCGTCTGGGCGCTCGGACCGTGGGTCATCCGTACGCTCGTGCGGCTGAAGATCGGCGACCGCCCGGAGTTTGACCATAAGGCCCTGAACGAAGCCACCCGCAACAAGACGGACACGCCGACCATGGGCGGCGTGCTGATCGCGGTCGCCATCCTCCTCACGGTCCTCCTGCTGGCGGATCTGACGAACTTCTACATCATGATGGGGCTGTTTTGCCTGGTGTGGCTGGCGGCGTTGGGGGGCGCCGACGACTGGCTCAAGCTGACGGTCAATCGCCGGGCCGGCACGCGCGACGGCCTGCGGATGTGGGAGAAGCTGATCTTTCAGGTGGCGCTGGGGGTGCTGCTGGCCCTGTTCATCTACCGCAGCGGGGACGCGCTGCTGGCCGACGCGCGGTGGGGCGCTGACCTCGATGCGCCCGCGACCGCGTTCTACAACATGCTGATTCTGCCGTTCACCAGGCACACGCTGACGTTGTCGACGGCGGCTTTCGCGGTCATCGCCATCGTCGTCATTGCGGGGACCTCGAACGCGGTCAATCTCACGGACGGGATGGATGGCCTGGCCAGCGGCTGCATGGTGCTGACGGCCTTCGCGTTCATGGTGTTCGCCGTGGTGGTGGGGAGCTATGACCTGGCCCGGCCGCTGCTGTTCCCCCACATTCGCGGCGCCGCGGAATTGGCCGTCCTGTGCGGGGCGGTGGTCGGCGCCTGCCTGGGATTCCTGTGGTACAACGCGTATCCCGCCCAGGTCTTCATGGGCGACACCGGGTCGCTGCCGCTGGGCGGCCTCATGGGCTACGTCGCCATTGTCACGCGGCTCGAGCCGATGCTGCTCATCGTGGGCGGCGTGTTTGTCATCGAAGCCTTGTCGGTCGTGATTCAGGTGGTCGTCTTCAAGGCCAGCGGCCGGCGCAAACGCGTCTTCCGCTGCTCGCCGCTCCATCATCACTATCATCTGGGCGGGCTGAACGAGACGCAGGTGGTGATGCGTTTCTGGCTGCTGGCGGCGCTGTTCGCGGCCTTTGCCCTGCTCACGATCAAATTGAGGTGAGCCGATGTCCCGGGTCTCGACACATGCCGTGGGTGGGGTGGGCCAGGTGGGTGGGGTGGGCATCCTGCCCGCCAGCGAACGCCTCTACGACCCGGCCGTGATCTTCATTGCCGGGGCGCTGATGGCGTTGGGCGTGGCGATGGTGTACTCGGCGTCGGTAACCGTGGACGGGCCGGGCTTCAATTGGCGGGAGTGGTGGAACTCGCCGCTCAAACAGTGCGTCTTCGCGTTCGTGGGCTTCCTGGTGATGCTGGTTGCGGCCCACGTGGATTATCGCGTCCTGGCCTGGCAGCGGCCGGGCGCTGCTTGGCGGGCGGGCGTGCTGCTCGTCCTGGCGCTGGTCCTGCTCGTCGGCGTCTTTGTGCCGGGGATCGGACATGAGTCGCTCGGGGCGCGCCGGGCGATCCTGCTTTTTCGCGGTCCGCCGGCCATCCAGTTTCAGCCGGCCGAGTTGGCCAAAGTGATCCTCGTGATCTGGCTGGCGGCGCTGCTCACGCGCCCGGTGCAGGTTGGCGGGCAAGATGCCCACCCCACCCGCTTTGCCCACCGCAGCCCTGTGCCGCGCGGGCACATCCGCCACTTCCGCAGCGGCTTTGTGCCGGCGGTGGTCAGCGCGGGGGCACTGATCGGACTGACCGGGATCGAGGACTACGGCACGGCGGCGCTGATGGGCGTCGTCATGCTAATCCTGCTTTTCGTTGCGCGGGCGCGTTGGACGCACCTGGGCCTGCTAGGGTTGTGCGCCGCGGCTGCGGGTGTTGCCCTGGTCATCATCAAGCCGCACCGCATCGAGCGTATCCGGACGTTTCTCGCCGAAGCTCCCGATCCGATGGGGGCGGGTTATCAGATCAATCAGGCCCTGCTGGCGATCGGCTCGGGCGGCTGGACCGGCCGCGGCCTCGGCGCCGGCCTGCAAAAGTACGGCTACCTGCCGCAGGACAACAACGACTTCATCCTGGCGATCATTTGCGAGGAGCTGGGCATTGTCGGCGGCATCGTGGTCGTGGCCCTGTTCCTGGCTTTGCTGTGGCGTGGCTGGCAGATCGCGCGGCACGCGTCCGATCCCTTCGGCCGGCTCCTGGCCATCGGCCTGACTCTCACCATCTGCCTGCAAGCCGCGATGAACGTCGGCGTCGTCACCAACAGCATCCCCACCAAGGGCATCTCCCTGCCATTCGTCTCCGCCGGCGGCTCCGGCGTGGTCTTTCTCGGCTTGGCCGCCGGACTATTGGCCGCGGTGGGGCGCACGTTCACGCTGCGGACCAAGCCTTGAGGTGGAACTTCGTGGTGCGCTGCACGTCGGCGATAAGCTGGTTGTTCTGTTGTGCTTACGGCCTGCGGGCCCAGACCACGCAGCCGCTCGACTATGCGGCCGCCCCCGACCCGCTGGCGGTTGTGTCGGACGGGCGAATCGTCGAGGCTTCCGGCATCGCCGCCAGTCGCCGCCATCCCGGCTTGTTCTACGTCCATAACGATTCGGGCGATTCGCCGCGCGTGTTCCTTATCGACCGTCAGGGCCAGACGCGGTCCGTAATTCGCCTGAAAGGTGCGCGGGCGGTTGACTACGAGGACATCGCCCTGGCGCCCGGCGAGAAGGCTGGCACCTGGGACGTATGCGTGGCTGACATCGGCGACAACGGCAACCGCCGTCCGTCCGTGACCATTTATCGCTTCGCTGAGCCGGACTTGCCGCAGCGCGTCGGCGAAACGGTCGAAGTCGAGCCTGCCGCGTACCAGGTCCGTTACGCCGACGGGCCCGCGGACGCCGAGGCGTTCGCCGTCCACCCGCGGACCGGCGACGGGTACATCTTCACCAAGCGTCCGGAGGGCGGCAGCGCGGTCTATAAGCTGGCGGCCCCGTGGAACGCCCGGCAGCCGGTGGAGCTGCCGAAGTTGCTGGTGCTCGAACCGCCGCCCGCTTTGCCGGCCCTGCGGATCGTGACGGCGGCGGACATCAGCCCGGATGGCCAGCGGCTGGCGGTGCGCTGCTATGCCGCCGGCTGGGAATGGCGGCTGCCGCCGGGGATGGCGGACCGGGATTTCGAGCGCATCTTCAAAACCACGCCCTTCGAGCTGCCGCTGGCCGCCGAACGGCAGGGCGAGGCGATCGGCTACGCGGCCGACGGAAATGCCCTGCTGACGATCAGCGAGGGGCCGTCGCCGACGCTATGGGAGCTGCGGGTGCCGTCGGCGGCCACCCGGCCAGCGCCCTGAAGTTGGGGCCACCGCACGCCTGACGCTTGTAGACCCACTTTGGCCGATCTATTCTTATAATGGAGGTTTAGTGAGGCCGGCGCGGCGACCGGCCGCTTTCCCTGGTGCGAGAATCCCTTCTCGCACCGTGAAGGAGCACGCATGCAGCACGGTCTGCCTGATACGATCGTCCCGCTTCTGGAGAAAATGGCCGAACTGCAGGCCAGCGACCTGCACCTCAAGACCGGCATCTCGCCCTGCTATCGCGTGGCCGGCGAGCTGCGGCGAACCAACCTGCCGGCCATCACGGTCAACTCGCGCCTGATCGAGAAGCTGATGGAGCCGCTCATCCCCAAGAACCGCCGGGTGATCTACGAGGAGAAGGGCGGCCTCGACTTTGCCTACAACCTGCCCAGCGGTGACCGCTTCCGCATCAACATCCTGCGTTCTTGCGACCAGATGCACGCGGCGATCCGGCGGGTCAAAGGCACGATCCCGAACTTCGATGAGCTGCGCCTGCCGCCGATCTACCAGAAGCTGGCCGAGAACTCGATCGAGGGCATCATCATCGTCTGCGGCGTGACCGGTTGCGGCAAGAGCACCACGCAGGCCGCCATGATCGACCACATCAACGAGACGCAGGCGGTCAACATCATCAGTATCGAGGATCCGATCGAGTACACGTTCACGTCGAAGAAGTCCATCGTGAGCCAGCGGGAGCTCGGGCTCGACGTGCAGAGCTTTGCCGACGCGCTGCGCGGGGCCGTGCGCCAGGACCCGGACGTGGTCTTCATCGGCGAGCTGCGCGACCGCGAGACGCTGGCGGCCGCGCTGCAGGCCGGCGAGACCGGGCACCTGGTGTTCTGCACGCTGCACACCGCGGACACCATGCAATCGCTGACGCGCATGCTCGAGTTCTTCCCGCCCGACCAGCACGAGTTCATCCGCAGCTCGCTGGCGAACGGCCTGCGGGCGATTCTCGCCCAGCGGCTCTTGCCGGCCATCGATCCCAAGATTGGCCGCGTGCCGAGTTGCGAGGTGCTGATCGGCGAAGGGATCGTCAAGGAGAAGATCCGCGAGGGTGCGGATACCGATCTGCCCGAGGTCATCCTCGGCAGCCGCGAGGCCGGGATGCAGAACTTCACCCAGTCGCTGGCCGACCTCGTTGAGCAGGGGCTGGTGTACCACGACGTGGCGATGGAGAACGCCCCCAACCGCGAGGCCCTCAAGGGCATGCTCCAGGGCATCAAGATGTCGGCGCAGACGCTGGTGCACCGCGTCAAGCGGACGGGGACGAGCTGACCCAGGGCCGACCGTCCAGCGCGGCTCGGGGCTGCGGCCCAATGCGGCGTCGGCCCCGCGCGGCCGACGTACAGCGCCGCCTACACCGGCAGCGCGTCGGCGAACCCGCGAATCAGCAGGGCTTGATGCATGTGATACCCGAGGCACACCAGCGGGTAGAGTGCCTTTCCCACGCCCCGAACGGCGTGGCAGGCCAAGCGCCGCCAGCGGCTCGATTCCTCCGCCAGGCGGCGCTCGACGTTCTTCTGCAGCACCATCCGCACGTCTTCGCGGAGCTTCTCCGGCGTGCCGAACGCCCCGCAGCAGGCGGCGTGTCCGGCGCGGATGTTCCGCAATAGCTCGGCTTTCGTGTCGCCCACGCTCACGGTGTACGTGGTGCCGACCCGATTGGTGTGCGAGTCGCTGCCGGCCACCAGGATCTTCTGGTGCTCGCACGTCACGTGCCACGCGAACGCATTGTGCGGATAGCTCCGCGCGCCGTTGAGCCCCTCGAACAGGTCAAATAGCTCGAGCAGCGCGTCGAGCTGCCACGGTGTCAGCACGCGGTGCTGCCCGGTCCACGTCATGTGGTTGAGCACGTACAGCTTGTCGATCTGCCGCAAATACGCCACGAGCTCGTAGATGTTCTGACGCAGCCGCTGAATCTCGCGGTGCTGCGGCTCGTCGTGATCGAACACGTTCATGTGGACGACCGTGCCGTCCTGTGGGAAGCGGGCCGAGACCTCTTCGCCGAAGATGAAATCCGGCTGCGGGCCGCGCTGCTCGAGCAGGTGCAGGCAGCCGGCGAGCGTGTTGTGGTCGGTCAGGGTGACGAAATCCATGCCGCGGGCTTTGGCCAGGTCATACACTTCCTCGGGCGTGCACAGCGGGTGGTAGACCAGGCCGGGCAGCCCGCGCAGCGTCTCGTGCGAGAACGTGCTGTGGCAGTGCAGATCGATGCGCGCGCCAGGACAGGGCCGCCCGGCGGGGCCGCGCACACGCTCGCCGCGCGTGGTACGCTCCAGGATCGGCCGCAACAACTCGTTCATATTACCTCGCTCGCCCGCGGCAACCCGCAGACAGCGTAGCTTGGCATTGTAAGCCGGGCGTCAACGATGCGCAAGAAATTCCTTCACCGGCGAGCTTCCATCCGCTCCGGCACCCGCGCGCGACCGCTACACCCGCGTGATGGCCAGCGCGACGGCTTGACCTTCGATCTTCGCCGCGTGCGTCTCCGTGCCAGGCGGAGGAGCGCTATCGTCAATTGTATGCGCCAGGCACTCGGCTTGTATCGTCGCCGCGAAGCGCTGTATGACATCGCGCACGCGCTCGGGGCCCTGCACATACAGCGCAATGCGGGATTCATAGGGGAGTTTCTGGTTCTTTCGCAGTTCCTGCACGTGGTGGATCAGCTCGCGGCACAGCCCCTCGTCACGCAGCTCAGCCGTGAGTTCCGTCTTGACGACCACGACGCCGGCGCGGCCCTGGGCGGCCGACCAGCCCGGCCTAGCTTCCAGCCGCACCTCGACTTCCTGCGCACTGAGCCGGGTCGGCTGACCCGCGACGGCCACCGCCAGTTCGCCGGTTTCGGCCAGCGCCTTGCGGGCCGCCGCGGCGTCCACCTGGCTCAGCGCGGCGGCAACCTGCGGCGCGCGCTTGCCAAACTTCGGCCCGATGGTCTTGAAATCCGGCTTGATCTGGTAGGTGACGTAGTGCTCGGCCTCCGTGGTGAACTCAACCTGCTTGATGTTGAGTTCCTCGGCAATCAGCGCACTGTGCGACTGGAGCCACGCGGTGTGCTCGCGGCGGGCCAGGATGATCTCGACCAGTGCGAGCGGCTGGCGGACCTTGAGCTTCGCCGCCGTTCGCGCCGCCCGGCCCAGCGACACAATATCGCGGACGAGGGCCATCTCCTGCGCGAGCGACTCGTCGATCAGCGTCTCGTCGGCGACGGGGTAGTCGCACAGGTGGACGGAGAGCGGAAGAGACGTAGCGGCCGGCGTCTCGCCGGCCGGGGGCGTGCCGTCGCGTTGACGTGTCAGATTCCGGTACATCACGTCCGCAAAGAACGGCGTAAACGGCGCGATGAGCTTGCTCAGCGTGACCAGAACCTCGTACAGGGTGTTGTACGCGTCCCATTTGTCCTGTTCCGGTTGTGGCACCGGCATCTTGCCGGTGGCCCCGGCTGGCGAGACGCCGGCCGCCACGGGCCGCCAGAACCGGTCGCGCGAGCGGCGGACGTACCAGTTCGACAGGGCACTCACAAAGTCATTCAGCCGGCCGGCGGCCGGGTAGTTTTCGAACCGGTCCATGTCTGCCCGCACGTCGCGGACCGTGCGCTGCAGCTCGCTGACGATCCAGCGGTCGAGCTCGCTCCTCTGTGGGACAGGTTTCCAACCTGTTGCCGACCGGTTACAAACCGGTCCCCCAAGCCCGGGATCGTAGCCGTCGATGTTGGCGTAGATGTTGAAGAAGCTGAACACGTTGTAGAGCCGCACGAGAAACTCGCGCTGCGCGTCGCGGATGTTGGCTTCCTGGAAGCGGACGGAGGTCCAGGGCGCCTGGGCGCTGAAGAAGTACCAGCGCATCGCGTCGGCGCCGTAGTGCTCGAAGATGTAGCCCGGCTCTTTGTAGTTCTTGGTCCGCTTCGACATCTTCAGCCCGTCCTCGCCCATCACATGGCCGAGGACGATGCAGGTCTTGTAGGGGTGCGGGTAGGACGGGCAGGGACCATCGTCGTCGCGCCGGGGAGCATCGGCGTCCCGCCGGTCTCCCGTGTCCGCGGGCGCGTGCGACGGTTCAACCCAAACCCAGGGGTAGTCCTCCGGCAAGCCCCGCCGCATGGGGTTACCTACAACGTATGCCCACTTTTCGTTGAAGTCCAACTCGTTGCGGATAATCCGGTCGAAGTACTCGCGCTGCCAGACGATTCCGGCGGCAGCGCGCAGCTTGTTGACCTCCTTGGCAGTGAAGCTCTTAATGCTGTGCATCAGGTCCGCGATTGACCACCATACGCCCGGTTCCTTCTCCAGCGGCGTCGCAAGCATGTGCACGTGGTCCGGCATCACAACCGCGGCGTGAAGCAGCATGCGCTGCGTGTCCCAGTGCCGGCACGCGTCGAGGATGAGGGAGCGTTCTTGCGGTGACAACTCACTCGTCGCGAGGCGGAACGTGAGAAGGTAGGTGCTGCCGCCCGCCTCCCAGTGGGGCAGGATGCGCTCGCGTTTGGAGAACGCAGCAGTCACGCGCCGGCCGGGGCCAGCGGTGCACCGTGCCGGCGGGACGCCGACGCTCCCCCGGGTGAACAACAGCGTGCTGATCGCCAGCAGGCCGTAGAACCAGCCGCGCGTCTGGTCGATTGCCTCACTGATGAAATCCGCAGGAAAGCGCTGCACGAACGTATCGACGCTGCTCGGCACATGCGGAAAGCCCCACTGTGCGAATGGCATGCTGCCGGCGTCCCACCAGCAGTCAATCACTTCCGGCACACGGCGCATGCGGGGCTTGGGGCCCGTCGCTGGTGCTCCGGGCTCTGATTTGGCGAACGGACTGTCGTACGTGATCGCGTCAATGTACGGCTTGTGGACCTTCAGATGCTCCGGCAACGTCGGATCGGCCGCCTTCGCCTGCTTCCAGACCTCAGTCCCTTGCACACCCGGCTTCGCCAGCAGTTCGGCGTACGACCCGATGGCCTCCATTTTGCCGGTCTGCTCGCACACCCAGATCGGCAGCGGCGTGCCCCAGTAGCGCTCGCGCGAGAGCGCCCAATCCACGTTGTTCCGCAGGAAATCGCCGAAGCGGCCTTCAAGGATGTGCTCCGGCAGCCAGTAGATGGCTGCGTTGTTCTTGAGGAACTCCTCCTTGAACTGGCTGGTGCGGACGAACCAGCTCTTGCGGGCGTACTGGATGAGCGGGTCATCCTCGGACCGCGGGCAGAACGGGTACTCGTGCTTGATCGTCTCCTGGTGATACAGAATGCCGCGGGCTTTCAGCTCCTGCATGATCTCCTTGTCGCAGTCTTTGACCCAGCGGCCGCGGTATTTCTCCGGCGCCTCGTCGCTGAACGTGCCGTCCGGCTTGACCGCGTTGAGCAGGGGGATCGCGTCGAACCCGGCGAACCGCTTCCGCTCGTCCTGGAGCAGGTTGAAGTCGACCTCCCCATACGCCGGCGCTTCGTGAACGAGCCCCGTACCGGCGTCGAGCGTGACAAAATCCGCCAAGGTCACGCGCCAGCCGAGATAGTCCTCACCGCCGTCCTTCAGTGGCGCGGTCTGATTGGCCATCGTTTTGTGGTAGCAGTCGAACGGCGGAATATAGCGCAGACCGACCAGGTCGGTCCCCTTGCAGGTTCCGACGACTTCAAGCTTGTGCTTGACGGCCGTTGCGGCCGTGTTGACCAGCGCGGCGGCGACGTACAGGTATTCGTCCGTGACAGTGTCGCGTACGAGCGCGTAATCGATATCCGGCCCGACGGCGGCGAAATGGTTGCTGACGAGCGTCCAGGGCGTCGTCGTCCAGACGAGGAGGGAGACGCGCGCATCATCAGTAGGACAAAGCTCTGCTTTGTCACCGCGCGCAGCGTGCAACTTGCTGCAAAGCAGAGCTTTGCACTCCTGGGTTAGCGGAAACCGCACATACACGGCCGGGTCTTGGACCGTGCGATACCCTTCGCCGACCTCGCCGGCGGACAGCGCCGTGCCGCCCTGGGCCCACCACCAGACGACCTTGTGGCCCTGATACAGCAGGCCGCGGTCGAAGAGGGTCTTCAGGCTCCACCACACGCTCTCCACGTAGCTCTGGTGGAACGTGACGTACGCCTCTTCGAGGTTGACCCAGAACCCCAGCCGCCGGGTAACCTGCTCCCATTCGCGCGTGTAGCGGAAGACGCTTTCGATGCACTTGCGGATGAACTTCTCGACGCCGTAGGACTCGATCTCATCCTTCGTGTGGATGCCCAGCTCTTTGCAGACCTCGACCTCGACCGGCAGGCCGTGGGTGTCCCAGCCGGCCTTGCGCTCGACCAGCTTGCCGCACATGGTCTGATAACGCGGGAACAGGTCCTTCATCGCGCGGGTCAGGCAATGGCCCGGGTGCGGCAGTCCATTGGCCGTCGGCGGACCCTCATAGAAGACGAACCGCGGCGCCCCGCGGCGAATCGCCAGCGACTGGCCAAAGATGTCGTGCTCTTCCCAGAACTGGAGCACGCGCTCTTCGGCGTCGGGAAAGCTGAACTGAGCGGGCAGCGGCTCAAACATCGACACCTCCGCAGTCGTGGGCGGCTCAGAGTCCGCAAAACACCACAGAATACAAAACGCCGGCCGCGGGTGCCACTGCTCTGTGAGCAGTGCGCCCCGGATCACGCCTCGCCGCCACCGGACCCGAGCGCCACGGCGGGCGTCGCCGGTGTCGCGCCGCGGTCCTCAAACAACCGGATTCTCCGCCACGCGCCGGCGCGGTACCGCCACCACAGCAGCAGCCCGAGCACGGTCAAGTACGTCACAGCCATCAGCCACGGGCCGTTCACGCCCCACGTCGGGCACAGGCGGGCCACCAGGTATCCGCCGCCGATGAAGACCAGCCAGCAACACACCGCGTTCAGCACGGCCGGCGTACGCGTGTCGCCGGCGCCGCGCAGGGCGTAGATGAACGTGATGCTCATCGCGTCGAACACCTGGTAGAGCGCGACCCAGCACATGATCCACATGCCGGCGGCGATCACGGCCGCATCGACCGCGATCGCGCTCATCAGCGGCCCGCGCAGCAGGAACAGCAGCAGTCCGATGCCGCCCATGTACGCCATCGTCAGGCGCAGAGCGGTGCGGGTGCGGGCGGCGGCTTCGTCGGGCCGGCCGGCGCCGAGCGCGAAGCCGACCTGGCTGCACAGGGCCATGCCGACGCCGATGGCCGGCATGAACGCCGCGTGCGTGTACTGCAGCGCAATCGCGGTCGCCGCCATCGCCGCCGTGCCGAACGGGGGCACGATCAGGTTCAGGAACACGACCCATGAGCTGATGTCGATGAGCCACGCCACGCTGGTGGGTCCGCCGATGCGGAAGATGTCCAGGCAACGGCGCCAGCTCGGGGCGAACGAGCGCCGCGTGTGGTAGGTCCGATTGAACTCCGCCGAGCAGAACACGGTGAATAGCACGGCGACACGGGTCCACCAGGCGATGACCGTGGCCAGGGCCGAGCCGGCGATGCCCATGCGCGGAAAGCCGCAGTGGCCCCAGATCAGCAGGTAATTGCCGATCACGAGCGTCGTGAGCGATACCAGCACCGCCATCAGCGTCACGCGCGGACGCTGAATGCCGTTGAAGAACCCTTCCAGGCCGGCCGCCATGACCGAGGGAACCATGGACCACACGGCGATCTGCGTGTACTCGATCTCGAGTGTCCGGACGCCGGGTGCGTGCCTGGCCACTGCGCCGATCCAGTCGTACAACGCGGGAATCCAGCGCGTAGCCGGCCATGCCAGGAGGCTGATGGCCAGGCCCAGGTACACGCACTGCCAGGCGTACGTCGGTCCGCGCTCCGGCTCGCCGCGGCCCTGGGCCTGGGAGGTAAAGGTCTGCACGCTGGTGGCCATGCCCATGCCCAGGGCGATAAACGCCCAGACGAGCAGCGTGGCCGGCGACATCGCGGCTTGCGCATCGGTGCCGAGCTTCGCGACCATCACGAAGTCGATGAAGCCCATCAGCATGCGCGACGCAGTCGCGGCGACCAGCGGCAGCGCGAGCCACAGCAGCTCGCGCGTCAGGCTGGAGCGCCCTGGCCCCAGGATGTTCCTTTCCTCTGGCACATTTGCTTCCCGAGAGGCCGCCGCCGCGGCGGCAACAAAAAACCCCGGCACCCGTTACGGTCGCCAGGGTCGGTCGTCGCACAAGATTCGTTCAGCGTCCTATGGCGGTGCGCACGACCCCGGCCTGATCGCCGTATCGACGGGACTAATGGGGATCGGCGGGATCATAGAGGCACCTTTCTGCACCGAATCGTAAACGAGTAGTCTGCCCGCGCTCTGTGCGTTTGTCAAGGGGCAAAGTGCAGCGCGCAGCGCGCGGGTGTAGTCCAAGACTGTGGTGCATGGGGGGGCGGGGGGTAGGTAGACTGGCTCGTCGTGGGTTGGGTCGTGGTCCAAGGTGTCATGGAGGATGCCCCATGTCGAGCAAGCTTCGGGACGAGAACGAGCGGTTGGTGGCGGAGCAGCCGGTCT
>Ga0315285_10001614_pt1 | contig 23636 bp, 22 predicted proteins | sample YL17G09_36_MG_FD_203698 | JGI IMG/M metagenome (GOLD analysis project Ga0315285, IMG submission 203698) | Sediment microbial communities from Yellowstone Lake, YNP, Wyoming, USA - YL17G09_36 | ecosystem: Environmental > Aquatic > Freshwater > Lake > Sediment | place: USA: Wyoming | collected... | reverse complement strand
ATTCCTGGATAAATCAAAGAATGGCGTTCAAAACAACGATCGCAACTATCGCCAGCGCATCTACCCACTCCTGCAGAAAGCCGGAGACAAGAGCTGCACCAATCAGCACCCAGATAATAAAGTCCTGAAATTGGCTCAGAAAGATACGTAACGGCGAAGTCCCTTTCTTCTCCTGCAACTGGTTGGGACCATATTTGGCCAGCCGTGCCGCCGCTTCCGCCGAGGTCAATCCGGAAGACAAGTTACCGTCAAGAGAGGCAACCACTTGCTCAACGCTTTCTTGCCACCATCGTCTCATTTGGCAACCCCTTTCGTTTACCATCCCACAACCGCAAGCTAATATAACGGCTGCCCTTAATAAAATAAACTCTTCTTCCACTCTATGCAGTGGGTTTGCTTCGTCAGAGCCAGCGTTACATTGATTTTGACAGGCCGGAATGATATAATTTCGCCCTTGTATAAGCAATAGAGGGTTTGTGTAGAGAGGCGGGAGGCAACCTTATGAAACGAACAGAACAATCGAAAGCCGAACTACCTGAAATAAGTCTTATCAACCAGACAAAAAGGGATGTAATCACTATGAAACCAAGCAAAACCTACACCCTGCCCGGCCTGTTGGCTATCCTGTTAGTGCTCGCGTTCTTTGCGGCTGAAAAAGTCACGCCTCACTGCGATACAATGGATGGCCCTGTAATTACCGAGGCCAAAATAGCTCTGGAAAAAGGCAACGTTACGCCTGTTCTGAAATGGGTGCGAAAGGAAGATGAGCCCGAGATAAAAAAGGCTTTTGAAAAAACTCTTGGCGTGCGCAAACTCAGCCCACAGGCCAAAGACCTTGCGGATATGTACTTCTTCGAGACGCTCGTTCGCGTCCACCGGGCCGCGGAAGGAGCAGGTTATACAGGTCTAAAACCCGCAGGCCAAGTTGAGCCTGTGATTGCCGCGGCGGATAAGGCGATCGCCACTGGCTCTCTTGATGATTTAGCAAAAGAGATTTCCACGCTTATTATATCGGGAATGCGTCAGCGATTTGAGCGTGTGATGAAAACAAAAAAGCATATCGATGATAGTGTCGAGGCTGGAAGGGAATATGTTGAAGCCTACGTTAAATTTGTGCACTACGTTGAGCGGCTGCACAATGATGCTTTAGGCACCGCAGCCCCTCACGCCGAAGCAGAAGGAAAGAAACCCCAGCCTGAGCACCAGCACTAACATTCGGACAATTGAGAATCGCTGCAGGCGTTCGTGCCCTATGAGCAGCCCAAGTGTGTACATAAAGACTTACGGTTGCCAGATGAATAAGCTGGACTCAGCTCTGGTGACTTCTGCGCTCAGAGCCGCCGGCTTCAGTCTGACCGATAACGTGAAAGAAGCTGATGTTGTTTTGATAAACACCTGCTCGGTTCGTGACCACGCGGAACAAAGGGTTCTTTCGCACTTAGGGCACCTCAAGCACCTCAAAAAAACTCGCCCAGGCTTAATGGTGGGCGTGATCGGATGTATGGCCCAACGACTGGGCGAAAAACTATTTGAGCACGAGGCTGTCGATTTAGTCTGCGGGCCGGCACAAATACCGCAGATACCACGGCTTCTGGCCGACGCCCTGCAAGAAAAGAAAAAGACCCTGGCAATTAAACAAAGAATTCGACAGAAAGAACCTGACGACCAAAACCTTGCCCTGGAACAATTTGAATCCGCCTACGGCATCGAAGACAAACAACTACCGGGACAGGCTTACGTCCGCGTGATGCACGGCTGTAATAGGTTCTGCTCATACTGCGTCGTGCCTTTCGTGCGCGGTCCGGAAGTCTGCCGGCCTCCCGCTGCCATAATCGAGCAAATAAGAAAGCTCGCTGATGCAGGCGTAAAACAAGTAACGCTGCTCGGCCAAACGGTAAATTCGTATAAATATACAGCGGGCGAAAAGACCTATTGCCTGGCCGACCTGCTGGCGACGGCAAGTAACATCGCGGGAATAGAGTGGCTCAAATTCGTCACCAGCTATCCAGCAGAAGAGTTTCTGGACGAGATTTTGCAAGCTATGGCTGATTCGCCGAAGGTATGTCACTACCTGCACATGCCGGCCCAAAGCGGCTCAGACAAAATCTTGCGAGCGATGAGCCGACATTATACGGCAGCTCAGTATCTTGAGCTTCTTGATAAGGCAAGAGCTATCGTGCCGGACATCGCCATTGCGGGCGATTTTATAGTTGGCTTTCCGGGCGAAACGGAAGAAGACTTCCAGGCAACCATAGACTTGAGCAGGAAAGCCAAGTACAAAAATTGCTTTATTTTCAAGTACTCGCCCCGGCCAGGGACAAGGGCCGATGAGAAATTACAGGACAACACCTCTGCCGAAGTGAAGAAAAGGCGAAATATAGAACTGCTGGCAGTGCAGGAACTGATAAGCGATGAATTGAGTCGTGATTTTTTAGGCAGGCAAGTTAAAGTCCTGGTCGAAGGCTTAAGTAAAAAGGCGCACTTAAATCTCGACCAGACCAGCAGCGAGCGGCAACTGGTCGGGCGAACCGCTGAGGATTGGATTGTTGTGTTTAATGGGCCGATATCGCTCGCCGGGCAGTTCGCAAAAGTAAAAATAACAAAGACAAGTCCGTTGACATTGTTCGGCCAGCTATGTTGAATGACGACTTGGATATGGCAAAGCTACAAGACAAAAAGGGATTCATCTGCGATATGGACGGCGTTATCTACCACGGCGACAAACTGGTGGACGGCGCCAAAGATTTCGTCGATTGGCTAAAAAAACAAGGCAAAAAATTTCTCTTTCTTACCAATAGTAGCGCCAAGTCGCCCAAAGAGCTGAAATTCAAGCTCGCACATTTCGGCATCGAAGTTGATGAGGAGCATTTTATAACCTCCGCGCAGGCCACCGCCAGCTTCCTGGCCAGCCAGAACCCAAAGGTTGGCGTGTACGTCATCGGCGAGTCAGGGCTTGTAAACGCCCTGCACGATGCCGGCTTTTATATCGACAATATTAATCCTGAATATGTGGTGGTGGGCGAAACACGGAGCTACAATTTCGAGCAGATAGAGCTCGCCGTGCAATTGGTGCTCAAAGGCGCTAAATTGATAGGGACAAACTCCGACCTGACAGGCCCCTCGGAAAAGGGCGTGGCGCCGGCGTGCAGAGCGCTCATTGCCCCGATCGAAATGACCACAGGAAGAAAAGCGTATTTTATCGGTAAGCCCAATCCACTGATTATGCGGCACGCCCTGAAAAGACTCGACTGTGCCCCCCAAGACACCGTCATTATCGGCGACCGAATGGACACCGACATCATCGCCGGCATAGAATCCGAGATAGAAACTGCGCTGGTGCTGAGCGGAATCACAAAGAAAGAAGACCTGGCCTTATTCCCCTACCAGCCCGATCACATCCTCGAACGGGCGGCAGACATTCTAGATATTTAGCCCCCAGTTTTACTGGGGGTCCTCAAACAATCGCCTTTGTCGCTCCGGTTGTAAAGCCGCCGTCCACCAATATTATTTGCCCGGTAATGTACCCTGAAGCATCCGAAGCCAAAAAGACCACCGTGCCGTCGAGGTCGTGCGGCTGGCCCGGACGACCCAACGGGATTCGGCTGGTGATATAATCGACCCACTGCTTGTTCTCGTATAGCACCGCGTTTAACGCCGTTTTGAACCAGCCTGGGGCAAGGACGTTTACCGTGATTCCATATCCGCCCAATTCGACTGCCAGGCCTCTGGTCATTGCCAGAACGCCGCCTCGCCCGGCCGTGTAAGGTACGATTCCCTCCATCCCGAAGACACAGGTGCACGAGCCGATATTTATTATCCGCCCGTACCTTCGCTTTATCATCTCTTTAGCTACCGCTTGAGCACAGAAAAAAGCACCCTTGAAATTAGTGTCCAGCACCGTGTCCCAATCGTGCTGGGTGACTTCTATAGCCGGCTTTCGAATATTTAAGCCGGCATTATTAACCAGGATATCAATCCTGCCATATTCGTTTATGGCCGCGCGAACCATGTTTTCGATGTCACTCTGGCAAAGCACGTCTAACTTAACGGGCAGCGCTTTTCTACCTAAAGACTCTATCTCCCGCTTAAAGTCGGCCAGCCTGGCTAAATCTCTGCTTGTTATCACCAAATCCGCGCCGGCTTTAGCAAGTGCCCTGGCAAAATACTGGCCCAGGCCGCGACTTGTGCCTGTAACAATCGCGACTTTGCCGGAAAGATCAAAAAGCTCTTGCATGTCACATCCTCGCACTCTACGGTTCCAATACAATTTTCAATAGATTCTCTTGGGCTTTTAGCAGCCGATCAAAAGCACTCGGCCCTTCGCGCAACGGCAGAACATCGCTTATAAGCGGCTCAACATTGATCTTGCCCGACGCCACCAAATCTATGCCCTCGCGGAATTCGCCAGAACTGGCATAAGAGCCAGTGAAGGTAAGCTCTCTGGCAACCAATTCCTGCAAGTTGAACTCAGCGGTCTTTTGCAGGTTGCCGACTGCTACCAGATAGCCGCCGGTCTTTGTCACAGAAATAGCGTCGGCAAAAGTCTGGGCAAAGCCAACAACTTCAAAGGCGACATCCGCCCCCGCGCCGTCTGACACTTTGAGCACCTTATCCTTTAGACTCGACTTAGTGGGATTGACAAGAACCTCTGCTCCAAGCTCCCGCGCGACATCGAGGCGAAAATCATTAATGTCGCAAATGATTACCCTGGCTCCTTTCAATTTGCAAGCCTGCAAAACAAAAAGCCCGATAGCGCCGGCGCCGACAACCACGACCGTGTCGCCAATTGAAATGCGTGCTCTATTGGCGGCGTGCATACCTATTGATACGGGCTCCAAAAGAGCCGCCTGGACGAATGACATATTATCCGGAATCCCGGCAACGATCCACCAAGGTACGGCAACGTATTCAGCAAACGCCCCGTGCCTTTTGAACTCCGGCACAGAAACGCCTAACACCTGCCGACTCACGCAGCGATTATATTTGCCCGCTCGGCACGCCGCACATTTGTTGCAGTACACGGTTGAATCAAAACAGACTCTATCGCCTTTGCGAAAACCTCTTGCGTTTTTGCCGATGCCCTGAACGACACCAGCCGCCTCGTGGCCCATAATAAGGGGCGGAATTCTCCTGCCGGTCTTGCCGGTAAAGCCGTGAACATCTGAGCCGCAAATCCCGCAGGCCTTGACGCGCACGAGCAATTCATCGTCTCCAAGCTGGGGATCAGGAAAATCCGTATATTCCAGACAATAAGGTTTTGTGTGAAGCAGGGCCTTCAACGCTGCACCTATTTAGGACGAATTAGAGGAATCAAGGCCAATGGAATCTGAAAAATACAGAAGTAAGCAAAAACCAGAAAAGCAACAAGCAGACCGACGGCAAAGAACCAGTTTGGCTTGAGGATTTCAGCAGCATCTTTCGAAAGGAGCCTCGGCATCACCCAAAACAAACCTATTGCGACCCAGATTGCCTGCAAAGGCGTCAGAAGCAGACCATCAAGAATCGCTGAAAACTGAACCAGAACGACCGGCTGCTTCTGGAAGCAAAATACAAGAATCATATTGGTGCACAAAAAGAAAAGCAGAAACAATCTAAACTGGCCTTTCCAGGAAAACCTTTTGTCGAAGCCTGGAATGCAGATTCTAAAAGAGTCGGCGAGCAATCGGGGCCAGCCGGCAAGCTGGCCAACCTGCGTGGAGATAAGCGCGGCCGCCCCTGCGAGCAGAAATAGAAAGCCGCCGACAGGTCCCCACCTGGATGAAAAGAGCTTGGAAAGCTCGAACGCGACCTGCTCACCTTTTGGGGCTATCTGAGCGGGCCCCAGGACTCCGGCACCGGCAATCAAAAAAGAGGCGGTGACGACAATGCCGATCACCATCGCCACAGTTGCATCGGCGTAAAGGACCCTGCACCAGCCCTTTATTTTCTCAGCGGCTTGGGAAGTCATACTTTTCAGCATAGCGACGTCGGCAGCTCTGCCGTAGCCTCTGCCTACGGTTGCGCCATAGCCGGCGCCCATGACCCAGTAGGTGTACCAAACCTGGCTTGCAAAACCGCCTGCGCCCCAGCCGATAAGGGGCAGGATTTCCTTCCACGGGTTGCTGCTAATGCCTTCAATTTTAAGCGCCCATTGGGCCACTTCGGGGCGACTTATGCTAAGACCTCGCAGCAGTTCTGTAGCATCCGGCAGGACGTGGACGGCGACGTATACGACTCCCAGCACGATGATAATGACAAAGCAACTCATCACTATCTTCAAGATGCCGAATACGCCCGACCAGACGATAGCCAGCGCGAAAAATGTCACCAGCCAGCCGCTGAAAGTTGCGCCGATTGGGACGATACTATTTACGAAGATGCCCGACGCGGTAGCCAGCGCGCCGATTGAAAACGTTGCGCTTACGAACTGCGCTACAAGGACAATCCAGACCGCCCAGCGCCGCGGGCCTGGAATTCGCGCGAACATATCAATCATTCCTTCACCGGTGCAGACCGTATAGCGTGCCCCACTCATGCCGATCCAGAACTTCAAAAATATGCCAAGTACGATTGCCCAGAGGACGGTGCTGCCGAGTATTGCGCCGGCGCGTGTAGCCAGGATTACTTCGCCTGAGCCGATGTATTCCGCCGCCCAGACAAACGACGGACCTACCAGTGCCAGAATCGCAAAGCCGGTGGGCGGCGTTTTGATTTCCATATCGTCGTGGCTCTTTGTGGCCGCTTCCATCAGTTCGTCCCTTATTTATGCGCGTGAAAATCAGCTCGGCATTCACAGTTTGCAGTAGGTTAGCGGCTTATGGAGTTTCTGTCCACAAATTTCTCGCTCCCGCCTGAGCATGTCTTGTAACGAGTATTTTTGTTGCAGGAGCGGCCAGCGATGGGTATTACCTAAGACCGCCTGATAGGTTCAGCCCCAAGCGCAGACTTTTGGAGAAACGGGCGAAAAAGCATTTTTCGGCAGTCCAAACTCGACGGGCGCCTATCGGAGTCATCACAATTAGGTGGTCGGTTTCCTTGCCCGGCAAGGGTTACCAGAGTGACTTAGTGCTGACTGTAATTTGACATGAGGCCGCAGCGCAAAGACAGTGCTCGCTGCAACGCGAGAGATGCCGTTCGACTCCCTCCGGCTCCAGTCCTTTCAAGAGCCAAGAACATGCGTGCTGTAATCGCTGATGCCTCGCACGCAGCGTGTGGATTCGCTGACCGCCTAACCTAAATGACGGTAAGCCATCTTCCCTATTGTTTTTGCCAGCGACAACGGGATGTGTCTCTGAACGGCCCTGAATAACCTGTATTTCAAATCGTTTTGCTCTAACGACATCGCTCCTTTTATCTCTGGATAGTAGAAATAAGGAAGGTCATACATCTTCGCACCCCATCTTCTTTTGAACTCAAGCAAGCCCTTGTTGTCTGACGTCGTCTTACCAAAATCAAAATACTGATATCCCTCAGAGCACGCCATCTCTATACCCGCCCACAAAGCCAGGTGATTGGGCCTTACCGACAAATACTTCGCAATGGAAGCTCCGTGCTCGAAAGAAACAGTGTCTCGGAACTTGAATAAAACGATACCCGCAATTGGCTTTTCATCAAGCTCAGCCAGAAGCACTGTGAAATAACCCTGTGGATAAAGCATTTCCCACATATTCTTGAAAAATCTATAAGGCTGGATGGGAAACCCTTGATGCTTTCTCGTCCTGGCATGTATGGCGTAAAACCTTCTCAAATCTTCTTCAGAGCAACCTTGCCTTACTGTGACGCCGCATCTCTCGGCTTTTTTCACCGAGCGAACAATGCAATCTCTGTGGAATCCTTGCTTCACATTTTCAAACCCACCCGAAATATCCAGAATGTGGATCTTATGGGAGCTATGAGGTTTTAGCCGGCTCTCCTTGAGCAGGTCTACCCGTCTAAAGGCGCGGAGCTCGTAATACGATGCCGGAATACTCCCAAGCTCGACAATCATACGATCAAGCAGTCTTGTTAAGTCTCCTTCATCCGCCACCAACGGGTCGCAGTACGAACTAAACGGCAGCGACACAATTCTTGTGCCGGTCAACCCGCTCTTAACAATAAAGCAAGGAATGGCTGACCGGATGTTACAGCTCTCGTCTTCGATGATAAAACACAATGGCCGAACATGGTCGTGTGTACGGGCAATAACCCGGATCCAGCAAGAGTGCTGATAGATGGTGCCGTGCTGATGGTTCGTGACAAACGAATCCCATCTCGCGTCACTAAGCGGGTCAATGATCTTTACATCGTTCGCACGCATAAAGACAGCACTGCTGTAGGACTTTCACGTTTCCCTGCAAGCCATACTTTAACGATTGTTTTGCTTGCGCGTTTCTGCCGGCCCGTAGATAAGCCCTTGTTCAAGAATTGCTTACAGAGTGACTGGCCGTTCAGGCAGTTAGTCTGGTCGATCCTGCTCGGCGGGGTCTTGGACGCCTGGCTTGAGCAGAATTCCCTCATCAGATTGGTTAGGCACTCTGCTGGTGAAGCATCGCCAGGTTTCAACCTGTCCAGTGCCCGTATGCATTCTGGCATAGAAGACGTAGTTTTGGTTGGCGGCCACACATAACTGGTATGACCCGACTTCAGCCGGTTTCAAGGCAGCCCCCAAGACCAAGACCACAGAAACCCCGATTATCAAGCCCAATAGTAGATTCTTGGCATCCATTCTTACCGCCATTTGCTCCCCTTTCAGTAATGGTTTGCCTCGGTGTCCGCGCCGCTTTACGCTCGGCTTCCAATTTTATCAAGGCTCCCACGAACTTCAATAGGATAATCAATGCCGGAGTAAGTGTTACATGGACAGAGCACGCCGGTCTTGTTCAAAGAATATGCTGTGAGTGCGCAGTTGCTGAGGCTACATATAGATTCAAGGTTGAGAGAGAGTTGAGGTAACCTATGACGATGGACGCGTTGCCGAGCGGTGCGAGGAATCTTGCTAAAAATGGCAAGCAGGTGCTTCAGTACCGTAACTGAAGCCGGTACAAATATGAAGACATGTCACTTAGTGCCGAAGTGCGCAATTATCGAAATCCCTGCATAAACTTGCTCTCCGACATCGACTTTAATTTCCAAAGCCTGTAAGTTAGGCAAAACAATATCTACCTGAGAGCCGAATTTGATCATTCCTATCTTCTGGCCTAAACCTAACTCGTCACCCTGTCGGACGTATGCCACGATGCGTCTGACCAGCCGGGATGCTATTTGAATCAAGCCGATCTTGAACCTATCGCTCTCGATAATTTCAATAACTCTCTCATTTCTGTACGGCGCATCTTCTGTTTTCAGAGAACAAAAACTCCCGGGTATATGCTCAAGGTAAGTCACTTTGCCGCCGATTGCCGCCCGCGTGACATGGACGTCCAGGAAAGTCATCCCTATGCCAATCAGATAACCCTGCCCATCCGGCAGAATATTTAATAAAGGCTCGGACAATCTTACGTCTTCCTTGCCCTTCGATGAAAATGGTACGTTGCCTTTCTCTATATGCTTGACGTATTTGACAACGCCATCTGCGGGGGCAACAATTATATTCTCGGCATCAGGAGGAACTCGATCAGGGTCTCTATAAAATCGTACCACTAAAGCTATGCCGGCGGTGACGACAATTAGAAGTGAGCAAGTTAATACCTTTAGCATAGGCCCCATATCAAAATGGGGCGTCACGCCGTTTACGGTTAACCCTGCAAAAAGTCCAATTACCAAGGCACTGACGGAAACAACCTTCAGGTTCAGCTCCCATTTGTGGGCTACGGGAATAAGAATCCCCACAGCCAGTACAACACCAAGCAGCACGTTCCCCATGTCCTATATCAAAATCCCCGTTTGAAGTAGAAATAAGGCGCCAATAAGACTTCTACAAAAAATGGTAAAGGGTCATAACCAGAATAGACTGCAAATTCTCTTTTACCCTTGATCGAATTGAAGTAATCGGCAAGCGTCAACCGCCTCTTACAAATCTCCGAGATCACAATAGGAACATCGGTCAACAGCCTGATCCATTTAATATCCTTTTCAAAGGAGTTTGCACACGCAGGCTCATTATTAATATCCGCAAACAGAAGCCCTGAGAAATTCACGCCTGCCGCCGCACCTAAGGTGTGCCAGCCCCAGGTTCGGGGATTTATCTCCAAAAGCTTATATTTGCCATCCTTATCGTCGTACATGAATTCCACTTCGGACAGGCCGTAATACCGCATTTCTTTCAATAGTCTGACTGAAAACTCCTCTATTTCAGGAATCTCGCACGTGAATGCAAAGGTCGTGGCATTGCCGAACTCCATCGGATGCTGCCTTTGTCTTTTAGCTATGAGCTTGCCTTTTACCTCGCCGCCGCTAAAGAGAGAACAAAAAGAATAGAGATTGTTTGGCCCGCCCTGTATAAGCTGCTGTATCATAATTTCCGATGCATCAATGATAGAATTCATATACTTGTAGCCCGTCACCAGCTCCTGCTGGTTATTGGCCCTAATTGCCTTTCGCTTAGTGAGCGGGAAGAAGTTTTCTTTTATTGTCGGTTTCAAAATGACGGGAAAATCCAGGCTTAACTTACTCAATTGCCCGCTGTTTTCCGCAAAAAATGTTTTGGGAACAGGAACGTCAGCCTGTTGCGCCAACTGATAGGTGAGCTTTTTGTCATAGGCAAATTTAGTAATCTCCCACTCCGGCGTGGGTATTAGATAGCGCTTGCTCAACCGACTCCTGAACTGCGAAAGGATAAAAACTGCTCTGTCGCTTGTCGGGTAAACAACCCACTTGTTAAGTCCTTTCTCGATAGCCAGTCGCTCCAAAAACGAAACGAAAGCTCCAGTATCGGTCAGGGCCGGGCACCTGTAATACTTCCGCACAGACCTTGAGAATCGGCCAATACAAAAGTCGGGATCGACAATGATAACAGGAATCCCAAGACCGGCTAAGTTCCGGGCAATACCTAAGCCCTGGAAATCACCACCGATTACTACCGCCCCATTTTGTCGGCTCCTATACACGCCAGTCCTTCTTACTGCTCTAAGACTTTTCTATACCGCATCCACTCAAACAGTCTACGGAGGGTAAGGTTGTTAAAGAAAAGTCTCTCGAAGAGCGTGACATTGAAAAAGTATTTTATCAGAAAGCGCATGCCCGGGTAGTGTTTATACATTCGGTAAGCGGTGTTTTTCATCACCTCGTTTTCTACTTTGTGGCATCGTTTGAGTATGTTTATCCGCTCCTGCCGCGGAAACTCAGGTGTCTCTATCACGGGAATAACCTTTTCTTCAGAAATGCTATTAAGATACTCCTCAGGTGGAATCGCGAATAGATTATACTCTTTTACATAATCAAACATTTCTGTGCCTGGGTAGGGAATGGCATTGTTGAAGTTAACGCGCGCAACGGGATACTTCCTGGCAAGCCTGATGCTATCTTCGATGTCGGCCTTAGTCTCATGTGGCGTTCCCACGATTATGAATATCTTCACATCGAGGCCCAATTCACAGGCATCCTTTATTGCCCGTTCTATGGTCTCGATAGTCTCGCCCTTTTTCAGGTAGCCAAGCACCTTATTATTTCCTCCGTCTACGCCAAAGCCCACCTCTCGGACGCCGATTTCTTTCATCCTGGCCAGCAACTGCCGATCAACGCTGTCCGCCCTAAGTCCGTTTGAACACCGTATGAATAAGTCTTTGAGCCCACGCTTTTCTATTTCATCGCAAATCGCGTAAACACGCCGCTTTTTCAATGCAAAATTGTCATCGTCTATGGCAAACTGCCTGATCCCCTTTTCATACCAGTATTCGATTTCATCCACGAAGTTCTTCTCGCTTCGAGCTCGGTACTCTCTCGCAATCAGCTTATTGGGACAAAACGTGCACTGGTACACGCAACCCCTGCTGGAGTGGACGGGAATCTGCCTGGAGTAGTCTTTCATATTGAAGTTGTCATATCTGGGAAAGGCTATCTCGTCCAGGTTTTTCACTGGAGGCCTTTCGCCCGTGAAGAGAGCGTCTCGGCCTTTTCTGAATATCAGACCTTTAATATCATCATACGGCAGGTCGTTTTTACAGAGCTCAAGGATGGTTTGTTCGCCGTCAGAGACAACGCCAAAATCGATGCCCTGACACTCTTGAAGCACCTTTTCCTTCAAGATGGTTACATGATGACCGCCGGCGACGATTTTTGAGCCGGGCGATAATCTCTTTATATCAGAGATAATCTGATAGGTGCTTTTATAGCCCAGCGTGATCATGCTGAAGCCGATCAGGTCAGGCTTGAAAGCTAATACTTTTTTTCTCAGGTATCGCAGCGAATAGCCTATCCTCATATCGACGTAGTCGTACTCGATGGAATTGTCGTGCAAAACTTGCGCGATATATCCAATCCCAGCCGGGACTCTCAAACCACCGTACCGGCTTAATGAAGGTGGGCTAACCAAAAGTACTTTTTGAAATCTCATAACAACTTCACGCAATAATCAATTTGACCAAAGACCAACTGCCTCGCTTGATGTGTCCAGTTTCTTGATGGGCTTTGCGGGCACCCCTGCTACAACCGCGAAATCGGGGACGTCCTTTGTAACTACAGAACCGGCGCCGACAACAGCCCCTTTGCCAATCCTGACATCCGGCAAAATAATACATCCCGTACCTATCCATGCGTCATCACCAATTTCGATATATCCATGCACGCACTTAACGAAAGGTCCAATTCTTGAAAAATTCGGATGCGATGATACCACTAACGTTACTCGCGGAGCGATCGCTGCTCTATCGCCTATTTTAACCCTCGCCCGGTCGTCCAGCTCATCTATGATGATCAGGTCTTCTCCAATATAGACCCGACCGCCGATTTTGTAGCCCGCCATTCTCAGCAGCCGGCACCTTACATTGTACCCTGGCGTGTGTTTCGCTAATAGTTTCAGCAGTCTCTTGTAGCCTCGTCGAAGCATCGTCTATGTGGGCAGTGCTTATCTTCCAAAGAGTCTAAGCAAAAAGTCCGTCAGGGTTACGCAGTCCAGGTCGTGGCTTGTTACAAACGCACTTTTTTGGGCATCGGGCCACAACCAGTATCGCACAATGGGATTCGGGCTTTCTTCGATCTTATTTAAGAGATCCAATTCATTCTTTCGGCCAAAAGTTTCATATTCTTTTAAGAAAAGAGAGCAGCCTGCATCAACATCCGAGATTTCGTAAGGAAATCCTTCATCTGCCAAAAATTTCAGCAGCGTCTGCGAGCACTGAGGGTGGACTGCGATGCAGGGCTTGCGATTCTCTGATTCAACGAGGAAATCTCTTTCTTCAATTACGCGATAATCTCGATAAAATGCCGCTTGCGAGGCTTTACCGGGAAGATTGCGGCCAAGAATGACTGCCCGGTCGGTGCATTGGCAGTGAACTCGCCAACTTTTCCCGGGTGCAGCTTCAAAGGCAAATTGGAATCGACTCTTTTCTTTCCACCATTGGGCAACTTCCTTCATCCCGGTAACCCATATATCCCGCTCTGAATTCAGGGCCTTATCCAGCAGTGATTCCATGGCCTCTCTACAAATCGGGAATCTCTCCGGATGTAGCTGTAGAACAAAAATATCTCCTCGCCGATGAGTGGTTTCAAGTATCTCGCTCCATATTCGGCTGATTCTATCTAAATCTTTAATACCAAGCCTATCTATTAGTATTTCGTCATCTGGAAGTGCTATAGGAATGCAAACAATGTCACCCTGCAGTCGAGGAATTACCACGCTTTTGTGACCATCCAGTGGGTTGTACAGGACATGAACGGCCTTTTCCATGAAGTGCCTCAATTTGGACAGGTGAGATTTCTTAAAGCCATTCCATATAAAGGTCTCATCACTCTCCCACAGCAAATTGTTCCTCTGGACGGCCTGACCCGTGTGGCCGTTCCAGCTCAGATATGGCGCTCGAAAGCCGTAAGGATGTATCTGGAGCTGTTCGAAAACGCCTTTAGCCTTGCGTATCTCGCTGACCTGCTCGTCCAGTCCCAAAGGCTTGAAGTTCTTGTGCGTGTAGCCATGTATGGCAAATTCAAGATTGGTATGTGACGAATAGTTGAGCAATTTATGGTGCCTTTTTAGGACAACACCGGGGACGATCATGGCTGGTCGGTATTTGTACTTCTTTCCGAGCTGCTCTATCGTCAGAACAGCCTCTTTCATTTTGTTTCCAGAGAAATCAAAACGTTTGATAAGTGTGGCCACGCGCAGAATAAAACCAACTACTCCCTTTGTTTTGAGTGTAAAGACGAGACGCTCCACAAATCTGCGTATGTTTAACATTATTCTCCTGTCACCACGCATTCGGCGTTAAGACGCTCGCTTTCACGGGCAACTTACTGACGCCATTCTCTCTGCAAGTAATGCTTTCATAAAAGCTATCCAATGTGCTTGTACAGAACAGAGCCGCATAGCCGCAGCAGAGGCATCGGCATGGCTCTGAAAATGTGACGATAGGCGCTACTTACCTCCTGAGTCCCAGCAACAAAGGCGTCCTGTCGCAGGTTATATCTGTAATAGTTGAGGACTCGCTCTTCTGTGCCCCAGCCTATCTTGAACCTTCGCAGCCCCCTATTATCCATTTCTGTCCTGCCAAAACACAGGCTTTGGTATCCACGTTGAGCCTGCCATTTTATCGCTTCCCAGATTACCAGGTCGTTTGCTCTAAGGTGCTGATACCTATAGTCCGAGGCGGCAAACTTGCACACGGATTTATCGCCGAAATTAAAGAACATAGCACCGGCGATATTGGCGCCACAATGACAGGCCAGCACGATAAAACCCAGGTCCTTGCAGATAATATGCTCGTAGACCTTTTCAAAAAAACAGTAGGGTTGTGGAGGCAAGCCATGCCTCTGTCGGCTAATGCAATGCAAGCGATAGTATTCCTTTAGCGCCTCTATAGAAGTATGTATCTTGACGTTGACCGCCGCACGAATTGCTTTGCGAATAGCTGTTCTGACACTGTGTCTGAACCGACAAAAGAGCTGCTCTGCACCCAGAGTTAAATCTAACTTGTGCCCGTAAAAGGACACTGCCGGCGTTTCATTCGGATAGTCTCCCCATCTTAGGTCTATGAACTCCCAACGCCGCCGGCGCCCATAATCCTTTATAGACTCAATCATATCTTCAGCACCAGAGCCATTATCGCTGATAAATTCGCATTGATCCGTAAACGGTAGGCACACACCGCGACGTCCTGTAAGTATGCTTCTTACTTCCATCATTGGTGTCATGGCCAAGAACTTGTTCTTATCAAGGAGCGTAAAGTAGACAGGATGGTAACGGTAGCTTTCACAAAGCACCTTCGCCCAGGCTGAGGTATGATAAAAGCTATAGCCCCGGCTGGAAATCAATAATTCATCCCAGCCTGGATAATCAATCGGGTTCAGTATATCAACGTGGCAGTGCACTAAGGCTCCTGGGCATCAGTAGAAAATAGGGGTGTCCCTAAACCTTCACCCCCAGAAAACTCCGAATTTCCCGGCACACTCTTTGTATCTGCTCCGGCCCGAGTTCTGGAAACATCGGCAATGAAACCAACTGCTCGGCGCATCTTTCCGCCACCGGCAGACTGCCTTTCCCATAACCGAGGAACTTGTAGGCATCCTGAAGGTGTATGGGCAGCGGATAGTGAATTCCACAACCTATGCCCCTTTGAGACAGGGTACTTATAAGAGCGTCGCGGCTCTCGCTCCGGATGGCGTAGATGTGATAGATATGCCTGGCATAATCAGCTTCAACCGGCGTGATCACCCCATCCGTATCTGCCAGAAGTGTGTCGTAAAGCTGAGCATTTCTTCTTCGCGCTTCGTTCCATTCGGCCAGATGTTTTAGCTTAACGCTTAGAACTGCGCCTTGGAACCCGTCCATGCGTGCATTCCAGCCGATTATAGAGTGATAGTACTTCTTGACCTGGCCGTGATCACGAAACATACGCATTTTCTCGGCCAGCTCTTCACTATTGGTCACGATTGCGCCGGCCTCGCCGTACGCTCCGAGGTTCTTGCCCGGATAGAAACTGAAACAGCCAACGTCTCCGATAGAACCGACCGTTCGGCTCTGCTCTCGTCTCGGCGACTCGTCTCTGCGAATCGCTTCGCCGGAGCGGGAAGCGCCAAGCCGCAGCCGGGCAGGGCGGGCCCTTCCGCCCTTATACTCGGCCCCATGAGCCTGGCAGGCATCTTCAATGACGAATAAGCGATGCGCCCGCGCGATCTTCATAATGCGGTCCATATCGGCCATTTGGCCATAAAGATGAACAGGAATTATGCCCTTGGTTTTGGGCGTAATTGCCCCTTCGAGCAGATCAGGATCCATATTGTAGGTGGTCTCATCGATGTCAACAAATACTGGCTTGGCGCCGCAGAAGCTGATGGCTTCACAAGTAGCGATAAACGTATTGGGCACGGTTATAACCTCATCGCCGGGGCGTACTCCCAATGCCAGAAGTGCCATCCAGAGTGCCGCGGTGCCGCTGCTTACACCCACGGCGAACTTGCACCGGCAGAACGAGGCGAATTCTTTTTCAAATCTCTCTACGAACGGCCCGCCTGCAAACGCCGCACTATCGAACACCTGTCTCAAAGCGGCCGATATCTCGTTGTGGATGGAAGCGTACTGCGCTCTAAGGTCGAGAAATGGAACGTTCATCACCCTTACGTTTCTCCTTACCAATTTTCCTCAATACCCGTGCGGGGTTGCCCGCCACGATGGCATTTGCCGGCACGTCCTTTGTCACCACGCTGCCGGCCCCCACAACGGCATTCTCACCTACCGTTATCCCACATAACAAAGTGGCACTTGAACCAATGGAAGCTCTTTTCTTCACCAAAGTCGGCACACAAACCCAGTCTTGCTCCGTCTGCAGTCTGCCATCCTCGCTGGTTGCGCGGGGGAAAGCATCATTAATGAAGGTGACATTGTGTCCCACGAACACTTCGTCTTGGATGGTTACGCCCTCGCAGATAAAAGTATGACTGGATATCTTGCAGTTCTTCCCTATCTTTGCGCCTTTTTGAATCTCGACAAATGTCCCAATCTTGGTGTTGTCCCCGATCCGGCATCCATAGAGATTCACAAAGTCGTAGATTTTGACATTCTTGCCAAGCTTTACGTCAGGCGCAATTAATTTTGTGAGATAGTTTTTAGTATGCATTTAATTTAGTAATGACACACTTACGAGAAAACCTATAACCATGGAAGAACATCGAAAAACAAGGCTAAATGACCGAACAGTAATCAAAAAACATCTATTACTTTCCAACTAAGTCCTTTACCAGTTTTAAGTACACGTGTTTGGTAGCACTCCAGCTCATGCTCTCATATCGACGATAAGCATTGTCTGCAAGTTCATGTTGTTTTTCTGGATTGTCATAGAGTTCGACAATGCACCGCGCCAAATCTTCGTGATTCCCGGGTTCGAAGAACATCACGCAAGAATCATCGAAACTTTCCTCAACAGCCCTAAGGCGAGAAACAATAACGGGTTTTCTATAAGCAACGTATTCAAAGAGCTTGTTTGGCTGACATAATTCAGAAAATGGCGAGCGCAAAAGCGGCACTACGCCGACATTCGCTCTATTTATAAATTCCCCTATCTGGCAAAGAGGCACACGTCCAATGAAAGTAACAATATCAGAGCATCCAAGTTGCTCGGCTAAAGAGCGTACTTGCTCGGTATTTTCCCCATCGCCTACGATAAGTAATTGTAAGTCGTAATTTTTGCCGCGTAGGAACGATAAAGCACGTATGATCACCTCTTGGCCATACCTTTCCGCAATTGTCCCATGGGTCAAAAGTGTCAAGCGTTTCCCAAAACTCTGCCGCGGCATCTTAGGCCTGAATCTTTCATCAGGTACGTTCCTAATAACATGTATTTTCTGTCCATAAGCACCCCTTGTGATAAGCCTCTCTCGAAGTGCTTCATTGACTGTTAAAACTTCGTTGGCGTATTTGATAGACAATCGCTCGATCAAAACGACAAACTTGTAAAGGCGACGGTATCTACCCGGTCCATATTTTGTGACAAATAATTCAGGCGCTGGTTCGTGCATGTCCAAGAGCACTTTTCTGCCAAACAAGCGCGGTATAATAGTCGAAAAAACCAGAACATCAGGTAACGTATTAACTTGGACACACTTATACCCACGGCGAAAGCAGGATACCGTTATCAGCAGAAAGGACTTGCAAAAAGACAACCCATATTCGTAGAGATACTGCAACAAAGAACCACGTTCATGCTTGTGAGAGAGCCTGTATACATGCACGCCATCGACAGTTTCTTTCCGCTTGTCTCCGCTTCTGCGTAGGCATATGAGATCAACGGAGTATCCAGCCTCGCAAAGAGCGCGAGCCTCCTTAAAGACCCTGGCGTCATCAGGATAGTATCCATGGCGAATAATGCAGATATCTCTGCTTGCCTGGTCCTTCTCATTGGATTTTCTTGTTTGAGATGACATTATATAGCCTTTCCATCTGCTCGCGTCTTAGAAATTTGACCACATGCTCAGGCACTTCTCGCTGGACCCTTCGCAAAAAAGCCCAGGTATAACCACTTAACCTGAAGCAGCTCCCGAACAAATACGGCCTTTCTCGCACACGGAATACGCATTTCGCTAGCTCGAATAGCGGGTGGTACCCATGAGAGTATTCCATTACTCCCTGTCGAAATCTCGCAGACAAGATGCCCCCTTTTGCAGTTCCCGTTGCTCTGTGATGGAAGACCTCTGCGTTTGGGAACGATCTCACTTCCCACCCGTGCATCCGTGCCATAACTTCACCTAAAGCGTCAACGCCCCCAATTTCCAATGGTGTGTAACCGCCAATATCTTCATAGCACTGACGACGAAACATTTGAACCGCGCCTGCGACACTTGCAAGATTTGTGAATTGCTTACGAAGTCCTTTTCTATACGGCTCCAGGATTATCCCTCCTCCAATTCCCAACTTGGGGTTCTTTTCAAACTCTTCCAAGATACGCTGACAATAATTCGGTCCAAAAGAAACATCTGCGTCTAAGTTTCCAATAAAATCGTACCTAACGTTTGTTAGGTGGTCGTGGCCTGCATTAAACGCACGTATTTTTGACCCAAAGTTGCGATTAGGATCTGGGTAAACCCGTACAAATTGGATAAAATCATATTTTGCCTCATATCGTTTCACAATCTCATCGGTGCGGTCTGTAGAACCATCGCTGACAATCACCCATTTTTTTGGTAGAATGGTCTCCCGTATAACTGATTGAATAGTTTTTTCAATGTATGCTTCTTCATTCCGGGCAGTGGTTATAAGAACGTATGAATTATTCATTCAGTGCAAACTCCGATCTTTTTTACACAGTTTCATGCCAGGAATATTTAAAAGCCATAAAATACATCTGAAACTCCTATTAATTTGATGTTTAAATTTCTCCTTCTCAGAAAATTTTATTGAAACAAAAACAGTACCTATAAATATTCTTATTAACTCATATATTATAGTCATTATATAAATATATAAAAGACCAGTTATACCATGATATTTTTTCCAATATAAAAAAGAACTACGTTTCCCTTCAATATAGTTTTTAAGTGGTGCGCTTGATGAACTAGCACCAGCAAAGTGTATAGCCACAGCATCGGGAAAGTATACAACCCCCCAACCAGCTTTGGCGTAACGTTTACACCAGTCAACATCTTCTCCATAAAGAAAAAACGACTCATCTAAAAGACCAACATCATTCAGCGCGCTTCGCCGAACCATCCAAAAGCATCCTGTAAGTACTTCAACCCTACACGGTGAATCGATAGCATGAAGTGAGTACAAGTGACTTCCAAACCACCTTGATTTTGGAGATAATGTATCTAATGCTAATGCCCGGCATAAAGTATTCCAGTGTGTTGGAAATTTCCTATAATTGTGTTGTAAGGTTTGGTCTGGATTAAGTACTTTCGGACCTAAAATACCTATCTCAGGATTCTCATCCATATAAACCATCATGCGATAAAAACAATACTTTTGGAATGTAATATCCGAGTTAACGAGACATAGAAAGCGACCGGTGCTTTGCTTAATACCGATATTGTTGGCTTTTGCAAAACCTAAATTTTCACAATTGCATATCAGGTTTACTTGAGGAAATTCATTTTTTACCATATCCGGGCTGCCGTCTGAGGAGTGATTATCTATTACAAGAATTTCGTAGTTAAAATTATTAACAGTCTCGTATATTGATTGTAAGCATTGTCTTAAGAATTCTTGAGCATTCCAGCTCACAATTATAATTGACAGATCAGTCATGCAATTCCGTTTAATAAGCTGTTAAAGTATTTACTGTTGATAGTGATTGTTCACTTGTGGGTTGCTTTCTAAGCTTTCTAAGACGATTTGCCATCATGATTATATATGGCATATTGCAGGAAGTTCCAATAAGCATAAACAATAGAGTATTTACCTGATCCATAGCACTTACAGTCATCATTGCTATATTCCAACCTATTAGTGTTGATAAAATGCACCAGATAAGCCATAAATCTGCTTGATTTAATGTACGCTTTACTGCTTGATACAAACAACGGTAATAAAGAATATTTATGCCGAGGAATGGAAGTAAACCTAAAAGCCCATATCGCACTAAAATACCAATATAAATATTTACAAAATCAGTATGTTCCCAGTTGAAATCTATGTTTTCAAAAATTCCAGGCCCAAACCCTACATAACCATATCCAGCAACCCAATGCCCCGTCATGCCCCCAAAGAGCGCTTCTCGAACAAGGTTAATACGGTAATAAGCACCTTCCTGACTGAACGCAAATCTTGTCAAGTACTCATAAAAAGGCAGGTTACTACAAAGGTGAATGAATATAATGAAACACATAAAAAAAGTTAATAAAAATACACCCCGGAATCTTGTGAATGGAAAAAATGCAAGAAGAATCATACTCGCAGCAATTGAGAAACTAGGGGCGCTCGACATTGATGACAGTATTCCAATTAGCATTAGTACAAATAATACAATAATTCTTAGTTTCTCCCATATCTTCTGTTTCCAGAGACCGATACATAAAGGGGCGAGTCCGGCAAAGAAAAGTCCATAGCTTATTGGAACTGGGAAAGTAACATATGCTCGATAAAAACCTAATCGCGGTACTATACGGTTACCCATTTCAGTCATTAACTCACTATATCCCCATGCAAAGTGTTTTGTCATAAATCCTACCGGGTCAAATCCAGTAAGACATTGATAAACGCCTGCAACAGCCAGAGGAATAGCAATGATAATTAATACTTTAATAAAGGTAATAAGACGTTCTTTTGAGTTAATAATAAACCGAACTGCAAAATAAGGAAGAATGGTATCAAAAAGGGAACCGGCTTGTCGCTCAACAAAAGCTCCTACAGGCACATTCCCGGATATTGTCAACGCAATCAATTGAGCAAAAACATACGCTACAATGAGATTGTCCATAAGGTTCCATTTGAATTTTCGTACAAGCCTAGTGCGGAAAAAGATATTAGCTAAAAGTGCTAAAATAATAATTCTACTTACAGTGAAATCAATGGTACCGATGGATACAGTCAAATATTGTGAATACCAAAAAAGTCCGACAAAGTATATAAACAACCCTTTAATGGGTCTTAAAAGGAAGGCTAAAATGAAGCCTGAAATACCAATTAAAAAAGTGATAGCTTCCATAGCTTTTTATCTCCTCCTAATACGCCTTAAAATTTCAAGTGATCACAGTGGGTTGTTTCATTTTATGGGTCTGCTAAATTTTTTTAATCCTAAAATATTTTAATCCCGAAAAGTGCTTTTCAACAGATGAAGTCAAAATAAGATTTCGGCATACTAAAATTTAATTATTATTTTTGAGCTTTATTATATACGCCAAATGTTTTAAGATAATTTTGCACTAGTACACGTTCCGCGGGCGCAAGAATCACAAACCATGAAGAAAGAGTGAACCCTGACAATATAATGATAAGAAAGATTGCTTTTGTATTAATGGCCATTGGCAGCATAGCACATCCCAGTGTAAGTAAGACTATTACAGATACCAATGTCATACGCTGAATAATAAGTACACTTGTTGACAATAAAAAACAGGACATTCCGAAAAGAATAATAGTGTCCACCGCTACACGGACCGTCCAGGCGATAGCCGCTCCTTCTATACCGTACGCGCCTATCATAATCCACGATAGTAACAGGTAAAATGGTAACTCAATAAGGTGTAATTTCGCGTTAAGATCTGGCCTACCCAGTCCCTGGATTAATGCAAAGGGTAAATGGGCGAGGCTGTTGATGAATACCCCGATGGCCAACCATTTTAATACAGGTGTGCTGTGTTGTGCATATTCCTTACCCAGCCAGAGATCAACACCTTCGCCACCCAGGGTCACAATAATCAGAGTAATGGGAAACAGGACTAGAAAGATGTATTTGACCGACTTCCCGAAAAGTAGAGTCGTTCGTTTATGGTCCTGAACGAAACTGGTGGAAAAGGCAGGGAACATCACTCCTACCAAGGCTCCGGGAATAATCAAGAGCTTCGTTACAAATTCATAAGGAGCCACATAATAGGCTACAGAAGCCATTGATAACAAGGCACCGATTAAAAACCGGTCTAAATAGACCATAAGTGGACGTATAATATTAGTCACTGTAATCCAACCACCGTAGCGCAGCATTAGTCCCATTAATTTCCACTTGAAAATGATTCCTTTCTGCAGTGCAGGCATAACGTGAAGGCAAAGCAGCATATAGATGATCCAGGTAACCAAACGGGCTATCGTCAAAACTAACACCATAGGAAAAATGCTTTGAGACAGACTCAAGACAATCAAGGGGCTGAGGTAGGTAAATATACCAAAAGTAATTCGTACAGCGTTGATTATCCCGAAATTTTGCGTTGCCTCTAACACGCCTCTTAGGCCTGCTGAGGTGATGATAACGGGGATGACAATAGCGAGTAGATAAAATGATTGTAAGGTTTCAGGTCGTAATTCTTCTGGAACTTTTAGAATATGGGGAACAATCCATCGGGTAAGAAAACTAAGCGCTACTGCCCCTACCACCCCAAACATCAGCATAAGAAACAGGCATGTAAATACCAAAGGAGGGATCTCATGTTCTCGCGCAGACCCCAGCTTTTCAGAAACAAGCTTGGTCAGGGCCCGGCCTAGCCCCATATCAAACAAGCTGAAATAGCCAATTAGCGCCCATGCCAGGGTAAGAACCCCAAAGCGATCGGTTCCTAGTCCATTCATAAGGATAGGAATGGCAAATATCGCTATCAGTAAAGGTATAGCCTGGCCAGCAAGGTTAAAGACTACATTCCGTCTGAGTAAAGCACCATTGGTCAAGCGTGAGTGGTGTGATTCCATTCTGCGTAGATGTTTCTCTATCGGGTACCGTCTCTTAAACTGGTGTAATTTTGGGCAGTACGATATGAGTTATTACGGCTGCATAATTTGAACTTTGCCGCCACCATTTTTCAATGACTCCGAGGCGGCCTCAAGAATCCGAACTACCTGCAGGCCTTCCAGGCCGCTTGACTCGGGCTTTGCCCCGGTTTTGATGCAGTTAACAAAATGCTGGCACTGCACTCTCAGCGGTTCGACCTGCTGCAGGTAAGGCGAATATACATCC
>Ga0315285_10001613_pt1 | contig 23637 bp, 19 predicted proteins | sample YL17G09_36_MG_FD_203698 | JGI IMG/M metagenome (GOLD analysis project Ga0315285, IMG submission 203698) | Sediment microbial communities from Yellowstone Lake, YNP, Wyoming, USA - YL17G09_36 | ecosystem: Environmental > Aquatic > Freshwater > Lake > Sediment | place: USA: Wyoming | collected... | reverse complement strand
GCTTGACCCGGAATCCAGTCTTTGAATTTCGGTCTTAGAATTTCTGGATTCCCGCTGGAGTCTACCCCGTACTTGATACGGGGCGGGAATGACACCACATGCGCAATTTATTATGTCGTTATGTATAATTTCTTAGGCGAGGAGAAGATATGACCATCACCCGAAAGAAGAGGACATTTCAAAGCAAGTCCGTCACAGGACAATTCCCCCTTTTAGATATTCAAGAGCCAAACCTCTACCGGAACGTCTTTCCATACGAAGAGGTTTGCCGGGTAGAATTCGATAACAAATTTGTCTTTACCGATCCCCCTGAAGAGATCTTCATTACCGATACCACTTTCCGGGATGGGCAACAGGCCAGGCCACCCTATACGGTAGAGCAGATTGTAGACCTCTACGATATGCTCCATAAACTTGGAGGCACCAACGGTGTGATCCGACAGTGTGAATTCTTTTTATACTCTGAGAAGGACAAAGAGGCTGTGAGAAAAAGCCAGGAGAGGAATTACCGCTATCCCGAGATTACAGGATGGATCCGTGCGGTCAAGGAAGATTTTAAACTGGTGAAAGAGATGGGACTGAAAGAGACTGGTATTCTCACCTCTGTTTCGGATTACCACATCTTTCTTAAGCTGAAGAAGAACAGAAGGGTGGTGCTGCGAGAATATCTCTCCATCGTTTCTGCTGCACTGGATCTCGGAATCATCCCACGATGCCATTTTGAGGATATCACGCGGGCCGATATCTATGGGTTCTGCGTTCCTTTTGCTCAAGATCTCATGCGTCTCTCTGAAGAGTCCAAACTTCCAGTCAAGATTCGACTCTGCGATACCTTGGGTTATGGAGTGCCTTATCCAAGTGCTGCGCTCCCCCGTTGCGTCCCCAAGATCATCCGGGCCATGATCGATGATGCGGGCGTGCCCTCCGAATATTTGGAGTGGCATGGGCACAATGATTTTCATAAAGGATTCATCAATGCAACCACGGCATGGCTTTACGGGTGTTCGGCCGCGAACGGAACGCTGTTAGGCTTTGGAGAGCGAACTGGGAATGCGCCCATCGAAGGGCTGATCATTGAATATATCAGCCTCATGGGCCATAACCATGGCGTGGATACTACAATGATCACGGAGATCCGAAATTACTATGATCGGGCCATCGGCCTTCATATCCCTTCCAACATGCCTTTTGTGGGAGCCAACTTCAATGCAACGAGTGCTGGAATCCATGCCGATGGGATTTTAAAGAATGAGGAGATCTACAATATTTTTAACACAGCCAAAATTCTCAACCGTCCCATCTCGATCTCGGTCAACGATAAGTCAGGATTGGCAGGAATTGCCCAATGGATCAACTCTCACTTTGCTTTAACAGGGAAAGACCGGGTCGAAAAGACCCATCCAGGAGTGGCGAAGATCAATCGATGGGTCACCAAGCAATATGAAGATGGAAGAACCACGGCCGTTTCGGATCAAGAGATGGAGAAGGCCATCCGTAAATACCTCCCCGAGATCTTTGTCTCCGAGTTCGATATGTTAAAGGCGAGGGCTCGAGAAATGGCTTACCACATTATCGAGCGGGTGATTGAAGAACCCAAAATGAAATCAATGGACCCTGGACAGATGGAGCCCATCTTACAATCTCTCGTGGATGAGTATCCCTATTTGCAGTACGTCTATGTCGTCAATATCCATGGAATAAAGATAACACGGACCATCTGCCAACCAGTGGATCAAGCCAAATATACCCATGTAGGAATAGGAGAGGACTATTCGGACCGCCAATGGTTCATCGAACCCCTGAAGGATGGCAAAATTCATGTCAGCGACCTCTACTCCTCAAAACATACGGGTGCACTCTGTATCACACTCTCCGGGCCGATCCGAAATGAAACTGGAGAAATCAGAGGGATCTTGGGAATGGATATCCGGTTTGAAGATTTGACCAAGAGTGAGGAGGAGTAGTTTACCCCGTTAGAAAAGTCCGCCATTCACCCCGTGGGATAGTAAACATCCTACGGGGTGAATGGCGGGGATGATATGAATAAAACTTCTCGTAGAGTCGAGTCTACGACAATTCCTTCCGTGGTCGGGTCTTTTCGACATAGAAAGGGCGGAGTCAAAGCCCCGTCCTTTCTAACGGGGTTTAACGGGAAGAGTTTAAAGAGAAGCCATGATTTTGACCGAACCTTTAATGAAGGCTCTTAAGTTCTTTCCCAAAAAAGAAGCGATTGTGTGTGGGGAAAGACGGTGGACTTATCAAGAATTTTATGACCGAGTCAACCGTCTCTCTCATTATTTAAAAGATTTGGGGGTGGGGAAGAATGATAAGGTTGCCATCCTCCACCCCAATTGCCACTATTTTTTAGAAGCCTATTATGGCATTACTCAGATCGGAGCCATATCCGTTCCAATCAACTATAGACTCTCATCTGGGGAGATCGCCTTTATCCTTCAGGATTCGGAGTCGAAGATATTGATTGCCGATCCAATGTTCCAGAAGCAAGTTGATCCCATCCGGGGAGAGATTAAAGATATCGTAGGAATTATTTGGACTGGAGAGGGGAAAGTAAATAAAGAATCTGGAGATTTGAATTATGAGATGGTTTTACATCAAACGAATTTCTCTGCACTTCCTGAAACCCGGATCACAGATGACGATATCGCCCAGATCTACTATACAAGCGGTACAACGGGTCGTCCCAAGGGGGTGATGTTATCTCATAAAAATGTCAACACCCATGCTCTTGGGACCATCGCAGAGTTGCATCTTACAGATAGTGATGTATGGATTCATGTTGCCCCTCTTTTCCATCTGGCTGATGCCTGGGCAACCTGGGCGATCACTTGGGTGGGGGGTACCCATATCCTAATCAGGGAGTTTGATCCGAAAATTGTATTGGAGACCATTGAAAGAGAGAAAGTGACGCTCACCAATCTCATCCCCACCATGCTCAACCTGATGGTCAACCATCCTGAGGTGGGAAGATTTGATTACAGTAGCTTAAGGGTTCTCTTAAGTGGAGGAGCCCCCATTGCTCCAGAGGTGGTCCGAAAGGTGGTAGAGACTTTCAAATGCGACTATATACAGACCTATGGGATGACCGAGACCAGCCCCTACCTGACGCTTTCTATTTTAAAAGATCACTTAAAAAAATTATCCTATGAGGATCAGCTTCGATTTAAGTCTAAGACAGGAAGGGAATTTATCGGTGTCGAACTGAAAGTAGTCAATGAACGGGGAGGAGAGATTAAGAGGGATGAAAAAGAGGTTGGGGAGATCATCGTCAAGGGAGATATTGTGACCAAGGGGTATTGGAAATTACCTGAGGAAACCAAGAAATCGATAAAAGACGGCTGGCTCTATACGGGCGATATGGCGGTAATGGATGAAGAGGGTTATGTGACGATTGTCGATCGAAAGAAGGATATGATCCTGACCGGTGGCGAAAATGTCTATTCAACAGAGGTCGAAAATATACTCTACATGCATCCAGCGACTTTGGAGTGTGCTGTTGTTGGTGTACCTGATCAAAAATGGGGCGAGGCTGTAAAAGGAATCGTGGTATTGAAACCTGGCCAAAAGGCAACCGCGGAAGAGATCATCCAGTTCTGTAAGGATAGGATCGCCCGCTACAAAGCTCCTAAATCGATCGATTTTATCGATGCCCTTCCAAGAACCGGTTCTGGAAAGATCCACAAAAAGGGATTGAGAGACAAATACTGGGAAGGCTACGAGAAAAAAGTCCATTAACGTTAATGCCTTCCGTTATTCTCTTCGATCCAACTGAAACTGTAGTCCCCGTCCGCGGATTAGGAAGTGATATATCTGAAAAACCCTTGCAACGACCCAAAATGTCATGCTGAATTTATTTCAGCATCTCTTCAGGGCAGGTTTGTTTCAGCATCCGGTTAAATCAAGGAGTTGCGACCCTGAAATCGTAGACCCTGAACTTGATTCAGGGCATGGTTCAGAAGGGTGACAGAAAGTGACTTTTTCAGAGATCGAAGTTTTTTCTTGACAAAATGGACAAAAAATTGTTAACGTGAACGCACTCCTCTTGAAATTTAAAAAATAGCATAACATATTGAATTAATAGGAAATTCTAAATTATCTTGAAAATTTTTCAATTTTGTGTTATCGTTAACGCAATAAAATGAAAAAGAAGGTTACAATAAAAGATATCGCCTTTTTGGCTAATGTCTCCCATACAACTGTATCAAGGGCGCTTAATAATAAATCTCGTATCCGAAGCGAGACAAAAGAAAAAATTCTCTCCATTGCAAGAGAGTTAAACTACCAACCCAACTTCATCGCCAGAAGTTTGGTGATGAAGCGAACTAAAACATTGGGTCTCATCATCACTTCGATTGTCAACCCTTTCTATAATGAACTGGCCCAGGGGATAGAAGCAACGGTCAGAGAGTTGGGATATAGCATCATCCTATGCTGCACAAATTCTGATCTTTCGAGTGAGAAACAATATATTGATATGCTGCGGAGCAAAGGGGTGGATGGTATTATCCTCTCCTCGGCCCACATTGAGGATCCCAATATTGGAAAATTGGCAGAAGAAGGGTTTCCCATCGTCCTGGTTAATCGTAGAACCTATCATCCCGCCGTGAAAGAGAAAGTGGATTATGTGGGTGTGGATAATATCCACGGAGGTTTTTTGGCTATCGAGCATTTGATCAAACTCGGCCATAAACGGATAGGGATAATCGGCGGATCTTCAGAATCCTCTGTTGGTTTTGAACGTCTGGAAGGTGGGAAGAGAGCACTTGAGGCTTATCATTTGGAGAGAAAGGACGATTATTTTTTGGAAGGAAATTTTTTAAAAAAATCTGGTTATCAAGGGGGAAAACGATTCCTTAAAATGGCAGAACCTCCAACTGCCATCTTCGCTGCAAATGATTACATGGCATTCGGCGTCTATGAAGCGATTCTCGAGGAAGGTCGAAGGGTTCCGGAAGAGATTGCCTTAGTTGGATTCAATGATATCGAATTTTCAGCAATGAAAGGCATTGAGCTGACAACGATCGGCCAAAAAAAATATGAGATGGGTGCCCTTTCTGTGAAGACATTAGTGGAGAAGATTGAGGAGAGAAAGATCGGGTCTTCGAAGGAAATTATTTTAGAGCCTGAATTAATCATCCGGAAGACCTGCGGTTTTCATTTGAAAGGTTATCAAATTGAATCCACAAACCCCTCACCCCCAGCCCTCTCCCCTGAGGGGAGAGGATGAAGGTGAGGGGGAATTTTTGTTTTGAAAGGAGGGGATTTTATGGGAAGGAAGAAGATCTCAATTATCGGTGCAGGGTTTGTGGGAGCAACGGCTGCCCACTGGGCTGCTGAAAAGGAACTGGGTGATGTGATTTTAGTCGATATCCTCGAAGGAATCCCTCAGGGGAAAGCTCTTGATCTCTTTGAGGCATCTCCGATCGAAGGTTTTGATGCGAGAGTCATTGGAACGAATAGCTATGAGGAGACAAAAGATTCTGATGTGGTCATCATCACTTCGGGAGTCCCAAGGAAACCAGGGATGAGCCGGGAGGATTTGCTGGAGATCAACAAGAAGATCATTGAATCGGTTGTTTCCGAGGTGGTTAAAAAGTCCCCCAAAGCCATTCTCATCATGGTGACCAACCCTCTGGACACGGTGACCTATCTGGCTTTTAAGAAGAGCGGGTTTCCCAAAGAGAGGGTGATGGGGATGGCAGGAGTTCTGGATACGGCTCGATTTAGGGCTTTTATTGCCATGGAGTTAGGGGTCTCAGTCGAGGATATCCAAACACTTCTCTTAGGAGGACATGGCGACGAGATGGTTCCCCTCCCACGGTATACCACCGTCAGTGGGATTCCCCTCTCCCAGCTTCTTCCTAAGGAGACGATCGATCGACTGGTGGACCGAACACGCAAGGGCGGTGGAGAGATCGTCAACCTCCTCAAAACAGGCAGTGCCTTCTATGCGCCCTCTGCAGGGGCCATTCAGATGGCCGAAGCCATTCTCAAGGACAAGAAGAGAATCCTTCCTTGCTGTGTCTATCTCGATGGCGAATATGGGCTGAAAGACATCTGCTTTGGAGTGCCAATCAAACTGGGGGCAAAAGGTGTGGAGTCGATCATCGAACTCCAGTTGACACAGGAAGAAAAAGCTCTCGTGGCGAAGTCAGCAGAGAGTGTAAAGAAGAACATTGCAGAATTAAAACTATAGTTTCTAATGATGACGAATTCAGGAATTGAGGAATTGTGGATTTTTTAAACAGCAATATAAGGCTTTCACTTTTTTGTCATTCAGGGCTTGACCCGGAATCCAGTATTTTTCTGGATTCCCGCTTTCGCGGGAATGACCAATGTTATAGGTGTTTATGTCGTTATGTGTAGAATGTCATAATTCCTAAATCCCTCAATCCCTAGATTTCTAGATTAAGCGAGCGAGAAAAACAATGCGAGAAATCGATGTCAAATTGATCACGGAAAAGATAAGAGATCTTTGCATGGAGGCCAATACCGATTTGGGAGAGGATGTGTTTCAAGCCTTTGATCGGTCGATGAAGGATGAGGAGTCTCCATTAGGGGTGGAGATATTAAAAGAATTGAAGGAGAACGCAAGGATTGCAAGAGAAGAGAAAGTTGCCATCTGTCAGGACACGGGTTTCGCCGTGGTCTTCATAGAACTGGGACAGGATGTTCATCTGGTTGGAGGAGACCTGAAAGAAGCCATCTTTGAAGGGGTTCGTCAGGGGTATCGGGATGGATACTTAAGGAAATCGATCTGCCATCCCTTCACCCGGGCAAATACTGGAGACAATACGCCTGCGATTATCCATACAGAAATCGTTCCTGGAGAGAAGGTCAGGATTACGGTAGCTCCCAAAGGTGGCGGCAGCGAGAATATGAGCCGAGTCGTGATGCTCACTCCATCCGATGGGGTCGAGGGCATCAAGCGGTTCGTCATCGAGAGAGTCAGAGAATCAGGTTCAAATCCCTGTCCTCCGACGATTATCGGAATTGGCATCGGCGGAACTTTTGAACAGGCTGCTCTCCTTGCAAAGAAGAGTTTGCTTAGACCGCTCGGCAGCAAAAATCCAGACCCGGAACTGGAAAAGTTAGAGTCTGAGATATTGACTGAGATTAATAAGCTTGGGATCGGGCCACAGGGATTGGGGGGCCGGACCACTTCATTGGCTGTTCACATCTTAATGATGCCATGCCATATTGCCAGTTTTCCTCTGGCAGTGAACATTCAATGCCATGCGCATAGGCATAAAGAGATTGTGATATGAAAAGGAGCGGCCAAAGGCCTTGAGGACAGAGGAGCGGTCGTTACGACCTTGAGGTTTAGAGCTAAAGATTTTGCGTCTAACCTTAAGTGATAGCGATCCTCAAGCGGAGCGATCTTATCTCGCGTAGCGGTCCTCAAACGAAGTGCTCTTGATACGGAGGAGCTATGAGCGAACCCATTCGATTGAAGACACCTCTGAGCGATGAGGATGTGGAGAGATTAAAGGTCGGGGATCGAGTTCTGATTAATGGTATTATCTATACCGGAAGGGATGCTGCCCATAAAAGGCTCTTCGACTTATTGAAAGAGGGAAAAGACCTTCCTTTCCACATCAAAGGCCAGATTATTTATTATGTCGGTCCCACACCTGCCAAACCAGGACAGGCCTTTGGTTCCGCAGGTCCCACGACCAGTTACCGTATGGATGCCTATTCCCCATCTCTGATCGAGAGAGGCCTAAAAGGGATGATTGGGAAGGGGATGCGATCTGAGGCAGTCAAAGAGGCGATGAAAAAGTATAAAGCTGTCTACTTTGCTGCAACAGGAGGCGCAGGTGCCCTTTTAGGTAAACGAGTGAAGAAGGCTGAGGTGGTGGCTTATGAAGATCTGGGACCAGAAGCGATTCGAAGGTTAGAAGTTGAAGATCTACCTGTGATCGTGGTGAATGACGTTTGGGGAAATGATCTCTATATTGAAGGGGAGAAAAAATATTGCACCTCCCCTTAATCCCCTCCTTACCAAGGAGGGGAGAAGGGGAGGTTAAGGCGGGGTCAAATGACAAAAATATATAACAGGATATGTGAAAAGAATAAGCAAAGAATGCTTAGAAGTAATATGCCAAAAGCTGAACTTATTCTATGGTCAAAGCTCAAGAGTAAAGGGCTGGATGCATATAAATTCAGGCGACAATATAGTGTTGCAAAGTTTGTTATAGATTTCTATTGCCCAGATTGAAATTGGCAATAGAGGTGGATGGAGATTCTCATTTTTCTGAAGGGTCGGAAATATGTGATAAGGCGAGACAGGACTTCATAGAATCTTTTGGAATTTCATTTTTGCGATTCACAAATAAGGAGATTTATGAAAATTTAGATGAGGTCTTGGCAAAGATCGAGGATTGTATTCAAAAGAGATCTGCCATGAAAAATTATAAGGACTGAATTATGGAAAAAATAAATCCGGGTTCCTTAAAGGCATGGCTGATGCTTCCCCGTTTCCATTTCATCCCTCTCACTGTCATTCTGGCCTCATTAGGAACAGCCGTTGCAGCCTATGAAGGTTTTTTTGACTGGGGATATTTTTTCTTAGCCATGATGGGTTCACTCCTTGTCCATATGACGGTCAATGTGATCAACGACTATTATGATTATGTGGATGGGATCGATTTAAATACCCAGAGGACTCCCTTCAGTGGAGGGAGCGGTGTCCTCACATCGAATCTTTTGAAACCCAAACAGGCCTTCTGGTTTGCCACCGTCTGTTTGTTGGTGGCCATGGTGATCGGTTTCTACTTCGTTATGGTGAGAGGTTGGCTTCTCTTGCCCCTTCTTCTCGTGGCAGGATTTTCAGCCTATTTTTATAATGTTTATCTCTCCAAATGGCTGGTAGGCGAACTCTTCGCAGGCCTAAACTTCGGCCCCATTCTTGTCCTGGGTGCTTACTATGTCCAGACAGGAAGATATAGCTGGGAGGCTCTGGTTGCATCCCTTGCGCCAGGCATACTCACATCCAATCTCCTCTTTTTAAATGAGTTTCCAGACCGGGAGGCAGATCAAAAGGGTGGAAGGAGGCACTTGGTCATCGCCTTAGGAAAGAAGAAAGCCAGTTTTCTCTTTGTGGCCTTTACTGCTGCTTCTTATCTCTGCATTATCATCGGGGTTCTGACAAAGATGATGCCCTTGTTGGCGCTCATCGGCTTGGGAACGATCGGCTTTGGATGGAAGGCAGCGAGGGGGGCTTTGAAATATTATCATAATAACAATCAGTTGGTCCCCGTATTAGGCATGAATGTCATTACGATCTTGGGGACCCAAGCCCTTTTAACCATTGGATATGTGATCGCTGCACTCTTATAAAAAAGATGCCCCTCACCCGCGCCGTCGCCAAAGCGGCTATGGCGCGTCGGCGACTTCCCCTCTCTCCTTGGGGGAGAGGGATAGAGTGAGGGGGCTCTGGAGATCGATGATGAAGATTGAACTGACAAGGCAGAAGGTTCACAACGAATTTGCGAAGAAAGTGGAACTGATCAGCGGGCAGAACCTCTTCGCCTGCTATCAATGCGGAAATTGTACAGCGGGTTGTCCAGTGGCTTTTGCCATGGAAATCGGCCCACACGAGGCCATTCGTTACACCCTTCTGGGTTTGGAAGAAGAGGTCCTTGGGGTTAATACCTTTTGGCTCTGTGCTTCCTGTCTTCAATGCACGTCGAGATGTCCTAAGGGGATCGATATCGCCAGGGTGATGGATGCCTTGAGAACAGTGGTGTTGAGGAAGAAGGAGAGGAAAGATCATATTCAAATTTCAGAATTTCCAGAGGGGTTCTTAGAAAAGGTTCCTCAAATTGCGTTTATCAGCGGATTTAGGAAGTTTCTTTCATAAAATCGCAAAGAGCATAGGGCATAGAGCATAGAGTTTTTCTTTTTAACCCTATGCACCATGCCCTCTGCTCTATGCGGTTCAGGAGTTAAAGATGGATTATCTCTATTTCCCAGGATGTACCCTTTATACAAAGGCGAAGAACTTCGATCAGACGGCTCGGAACTGTTCCCTTCTTCTTGGATTTGAATTGAAAGAGCTCTCCAATTGGACTTGTTGTGGAGCCACCTTTCCCTTGGCGACAGATAATCTCATGGTCCTTCTTTCGCCCGCAAGGATTTTAGCCAATGCGAGGGAAGAAGGCACTGTCCTCACAACCCTCTGCGCCATCTGCTTCAATGTGATCAAAAGAACGAACCGTTTAATTCAAGGGGACGGAGAGAAGAGGGAGAAGATCAACAATTTTATAGAGAAGAACTATCAGGGTGATCTTCGAGTCCTCCACTACTTGGAGATCCTGAAACAGGACATCGGTTTTTCTCAACTCAAGGAAAAGGTGAAGAAGCCTTTGACCGGGCTCAGGGCAGCGCCCTATTATGGATGCATGCTCCTGCGTCCCTTTGAAGAGATGGAATTTGACGATAAGGAGAGGCCTACCCTTTTTGAAGAGCTTTTAGAGACATTGGGTGCGAAGGCGGTCGAATTCCCATACAAAATTGAATGCTGTGGGTCCTTCCAATCGGTGGGTTCGCCAGATGTAGCCACAGAGTGTGCCTATAAAATCCTGGGTTCTGCCATCAAAAATGGAGCAGAGGTGATCATTTCCACCTGTCCCATGTGCACCTTTAACATCGATCACAAGCAGTCTGATATCAAACAGAAATATTTAGATTTCAAACCAATCCCCGTCCTCTATTTTACCCAACTCCTTGGGATTGCCATGGGACTCGATTATCAAACCTTAGGATTTGAACAGAATGCGGTCGACCCTTTACCGCTCTTAAGGAAGAAAGGCCTTCTATAGATGAAGAATAATGGGAATTTCATAAAAAAGGCCATGGTGATTGGGGGAGGTATTGCGGGAATCTCTGCTTCCATCGATTTGGGGAATGCGGGGTATGATGTGATCATGGTAGAAAGACTTCCTTCCATTGGAGGACGGATGCTTCAACTTTCTGAAACCTTCCCCACCCTCGATTGTGCCCAGTGCACATTAACACCTAAAACAGTGGAGACAGGCCAACACTCTCGAATCAAACTGCTCACCTATTCAGAAGTGGGCGAGGTCGGAGGAAGGGCGGGTGACTTCATGGTGAGGGTTCGAAGAAAGGCGGCCTATGTCGATTGGGAGAAATGTACGGGTTGTGGCCTTTGCCAGGAGAAATGTCCTTCAAAGAATCCATCTGAGTTCGATCGGGGCATGGGAATGGGCAAGGCCATCTATACCATATCGCCTCAGGCCGTTCCGAATAAGCCTGTGATCAACCCCTCCAACTGTCGCTATTTCAAGGATGGAAAATGCAGAGTGTGTGAGAAGGTTTGTCCGGTTGGAGCCATTGACTATGAGCAGAAGGACCATTATGTGGAGGAGAGGGTTGGAGCCATCATTGTCGCCGTTGGTTTCGATTTGATCTCCAAAGAGAGTTTTGGAGAATATGGATATGGCGAGATTCCTGATGTGATCGATGGCCTTGCCTTTGAAAGGCTCAATTCTGCATCCGGGCCGACTACAGGGGAGATACGGAGGCCCTCGGACGGGAAAATCCCGAAGGAAGTGGTCTTCATCCAGTGCACAGGGTCGAGGGATCCAGAACGTTATATGCCGTACTGCTCTCGGGTCTGCTGTATGTACACGGCAAAGCATGCCCGTCTCTATAAGCACAAAGTCCACGACGGACAGGCTTACATCTTCTATATGGATATTCGATCAACGGGGAAAGGGTATGAGGAGTTCATCCAGCAGGGAATGGAGGAAGAGGGGATTCTCTATTTGAGAGGAAGGGTCTCCCGGATTTTTCGAGATGGAGAGAAGGTGGTGGTCTGGGGTGTGGACACATTGATAGGTAGGAAGGTGGAGGTTTCTGCAGATATGGTCGTCTTAGCCACGGCCATGATTCCTCAAAAGGATACGAAGGATTTGGCTAAGAAACTGGGGATCGCTGCTGATGAAAATGGGTTTTTGACAGAAGTTCAGAGGAAACTGAGGCCTGTTGAGACCGAAGTAGAAGGAATCTATATCGCAGGCTGTGCCCAAGGACCGAAAGATATCGCCGATGCAGTAGCTCATGCCAATGCCGCAGCGAGCAAGGTCCAGGGATTGTTTGCACGGCACTAATCCCCCTCTTTCCCCCTTTAGAAAAGGGGGATGAAGGGGGATTTTATGGATTACGATGAGAAAGTTTGGGGTTTTTATCTGTCATTGTGGAGTGAATATTGCCGGAACTGTGGATGTAAAATCGGTTGCTGAAAAAATAGGAAAGATCGAAGATGTTGCACACAGCACCGATTACATCTATATGTGTTCTGAGCCAGGGCAGCAAATCATCCGAGAGGCCATTCGAGAGAAAGGTTTGGGAGGAGTGGTGGTCGCCTGTTGTTCACCCAGCATGCATGAAAACACCTTTCGGAAGGCGGTTAAATCTCAAGGGATGAATCCCTATCTCTGTGAAATTGCCAATATTCGGGAACAGTGCAGTTGGGTTCATCAAAAGGAGAAGGAGGAGGCGACCCGAAAGGCAGGAGAGATCATCCAAGTGACCTTAGAGAAGGTGAGAAGGAATGAATCGTTAGAAACGATTGCTGTGGCCATCAATCGAAGGGTATTGGTGATCGGTGGAGGGATTGCAGGAATCACTGCCTCCCTCGATCTGGCGGAAGGAGGTTATGAGGTCATTCTTCTTGAGAGAGAACCAGCTCTGGGTGGACACATGGCCCAATTGTCAAAGACCTTTCCGGATCTCGATCCTGCCCTTGATGGCCTCATCTCAAAGGCATCGGAGGTGGAGCGACATCCAAAAATCAATCTTCACTGCTTTTCGGAGTTGGAGGATGTGAAGGGCTATATTGGGAATTTCGATTTGACCATCCGGAAAAAGGCCACTTCTGTCGATTGGGGAATGTGTACCGGTTGTGGCATTTGTATAAATGATTGTCCTGTGGAATATGTTTCTCAATTTGAGAGAGGCCTGGGAATACGAAAAGCGATCGATCACCTCTATCCAAATAGTATTCCCAACAAACCTGTGATCCATCGTGAACATTGCCGGTATTTTTTAGATAAGAGTTGCAGACAATGTGAGGAGATCTGTTCTGAAAAGGCGATCGATTTTGAACAGAAGGATGAACAGATCCAAGAGAAGGTTGGAGCTATTATTGTTGCAACGGGTTACGAACTCTATCCAAAGGAACAATTGGGAGAGTATGGGTACGGTGAAATCCTGGATGTGATCGATGGCCTCGGCTTTGAACGGATGCTTTCTCCAAATGGCCCCACAAAAGGAAGGATCCTTCGACCCTCCGATGGGAAGGTGCCAAAGGAGATGGTCTTTATCCAGTGCGTGGCTTCCAGAGATCCAGATCGATATATGCCGTACTGCTCCCGTGTTTGCTGCATGTATACCGCCAAGCATGCAGCCATTTATAAAGAGCAGGTACCCGATGGACAGCCCTATATCTTCTACATGGATATCCGTTCAGACTGCAAGGGTTATGAGGAATTCCTTCAGAAGACGATCGAGGAGAAAGGACTCCTCTACCTCAGAGGCAGGGTTTCAAGGGTTTTTCAGGATGATGGCAAGGTAAGGATCCTGGGAGTGGATACTTTAACAGGAAGAATGGTTGAGGTGGCAGCAGACATGGTCGTCTTAGCCACGGCCATCGTTCCAAGCCAAGGGGTGAAAGATTTGGCATCCAAACTGAGAGCCACAGTGGATCGACATGGCTTTTTGACAGAGGCCCATATCAAACTCTATCCCGTAGAAAGTTCGACGAAAGGAATCTATCTCGCCGGATGCGGCCAGAGTCCAAAAGATATTTCGGACACGGTCTCTCAGGCGTCGGCCACAGCGAGCAAAGTTCAGGCTCTCCTCTCCACGGATAAACTTCTTCAAGACCCTCTGATCGCCTTTGTCGATGAAGGGATCTGCAGCGGATGCGGGATCTGTGTAGAGATCTGTCCCTATGAGGCCAGGGAAATGGACGTTCATCGAGGGATTTCGGTCGTTCAGCAGGCACTTTGTCAAGGATGTGGAGCGTGTATTGCCGCCTGTCCAAATTTTGCCTGTGAACTACGCAATTCTTCTTCAGGCCAGATTCTTCAAATGGTGGATACGTTTGTTTGATTTGTCAGGGCTGAAGCTCTGAGTTACATCAATATCGATTTTGTAACTCAACCCTCTAGGGTTGATCTCAGGATGGAGGAGATGAATTTGGAACCCAGGACCGACTTGGAGAAGATCGATTCCTCCTTTTTAGGAGAAGCAAAAAGAAGGAGCGGGGAGGATCTCAGCCTCTGTTACCAGTGTCTGAAATGCACAGCAGGTTGCCCCACTGCACCCTATATGGATATCCGACCCAACAATATCATCCGGATGATCCAGATGGGAAGGAAGGAAGCGGTCCTTGGAAGTAGTTCCATCTGGTTCTGCGTTTCCTGTGAGACCTGTGGAACGCGATGCCCGAATGAGATTGATATCGGTGTTCTGATGGACGCTTTAAGAGAAATGGCTATTGAGATAGGAATTCCAGCCAAGGAGAAGAACATCCATCTCCTTCACGAGGCGTTTGTTCAAAGCATTAAGCGGGGAGGAAGAGTTCATGAGGCCACCATGCTGATCGATTATAAACTGAGAAGTAAAGACTTCATGACAGACCTTATCCCCGGCATGATGCTCTTTCTGAAGGGTAAGATTCCTCTGTTTCCCAGTCTCATCAAGGGGAGGCAGGAGATTAAAAGGATCTTTGAGAAATGCACAAAAGAAAAATAGACGAATGACCCGAATGATAACGAATTTAACGAATAAAACATATTCGTGTTATTCGCTGTCATTCGCTTTATTCGGAGTTTTGGAGGCTTAGAATGAGGTTCTCTTATTTCCCGGGCTGTACAGATCACTCGACATCCTTGGAGTATGGGTTATCGACCGATGCGGTCTTCAAGACTCTGGGTGTGGAGTTGGTAGAAATCGAAGATTGGAACTGTTGCGGAGCGGCTGCAACCCACAGCATCAATCATCTCCTCTCCCTCTGTCTTCCAGCAAGAAACATCTCCAAAGCTCAGTCTGCTCAGACCGGACCTCTGGTCATCCCTTGTGCAGGATGTTTCAACATGCTGAAGAGGACTGAGTATGCCCTCAAAAATGATGAGGCGAAGCGAAAGGAGATTGAAGAGATCGTTGGATTTACATACCAACCCTCTTTTGAGATTCTGGCTTTAATGGATGTGATCCTCAACCGGATCGGTCTGGAGAAAGTTCAAGAAAAGGTGAAAAGGCCTTTAAGAGGATTGAAGCCTGCCTGCTACTATGGATGTGCATTAGTCCGACACCCCAAAGTGACCCGGTTGGATGATCCAGAGAATCCTCAATACCTGGATCGGTTGATGAAAGCTCTCGGTGCACAGCCGGTTGAATGGTCTTATAAAATTGATTGTTGTGGTGCGGATTTGGCACTGACTTATGGAGATGTGGTTAAAAAACTGGTGGGGAGGATTGTTTCGATGGCAAAGGAGGCAGGTGGCCAATGCATTGTGACCTCCTGCGGCCTCTGTCAGGCCAATTTGGAGATGAGACAGGAGATCGGCCTCCCCGTCTTTTATTTTACCGAATTGATGGGAGTTGCCTTTGATGTCGAGAAGAGAGATCGATGGTGGAAGAAACATATGATTTCTCCCAAAGGGTTACTGGAATCAATGGGACTTTTATGAATTGTAACTCAAGGCTTTAGCCTTGATGAACGGAGGCAGATTGAAATCCGAAGCACGAAATACGAAATTCGAAACAAGCACGAATGTTCAAATTATAAATGAACCAAACAAATAAAATTCGTTTTGAATTTTGAAATTTGAATTTTGGATTTGTTTCGGATTTCGATATTCGAATTTCCCCTCACCCCCTCCCTCTCCCCTCAGGGGAGAGGGGAAGGGTGAGGGGTGAAGAGGATGAGCATGGAACAAGGCAAGAATAGGGGTGACAAAGGGTCAGCATTGGTGATCGGTGCAGGGATTGCAGGAATGCAGTCTGCGCTTCTATTGGCAGAGATGGGGAGAAAAGTATTTCTCTTGGAACAGGGGCCTGCCATCGGGGGTTATTTCCCTCTGCTGGATAAGACCTTTCCCACAAACTCCTGTGGAGTCTGCTTCATGAGTCCTACGCCTCCTGCCTTCTGCCCGATTTATGAATGTCACCTTCATGATGGGATTGAACTTTTGCCCTATTCAGAAGTATTAAAGATTGAAGGAGAAGGGGGCGATTTTAGCGTCTCCATCGTTCGAAAGCCTCGGTTCGTTGATCCAAAACGGTGTACCCTCTGCGAGGCCTGTATAAAGGTTTGCCCGGTAGAGGTGGAGAGAGAGTTTGGGGGAGGCCTGGAGAAACGAAAGGCCATCTACCTTCCCTATCCTCAAGCAATCCCTCACAGTCTCGTCATCGATCCCAAAACCTGCACCCGATGTGGGGAGTGTGTGAAGGTCTGCAGTCCAGGTGCCATCAATCTCGATATGGAAGAAGAGCAAGAGACGATCGAGGTTGGAGCCATTCTCTTGGGATTTGGGTTTGAGCCCTTCTGGGCCCAGAGGAAAGGGGAATATGGTTTTGGCCGATACGAGAATGTGTTGACGAGCATTCAGTTTGAGAGATTGCTCTCCACATCGAGTCCAACACAGGGATTGCCAATCCGGGTTTCCGATGGAAAAAGGATGGAAAAGATTGCCTTTATCCAGTGCGTAGGATCAAGGGATCCCTCCTGTGGTCAGGATCACTGTTCCACCATTTGCTGCATGTATGCCACCAAACAGGCCATGATTGCGAAAGACAGATCCCCCGGTCTTGGAGTTACCTTCTTCTATATGGATATTCGACCCATGGGGAAGGATTATGAACGATATTATGAGAGGGCAAAGACCGATTATGGGATTGAATATATCCGGAGTGCCATCTCTTCGATTAAAGAACTTCAACAGACGAAAAACCTTCTCATTACTTATGTCAAGGAGGATGGGACTTTTGAAGAGAGGGAGTTCGATGCGGTCATTCTTTCTGTCGGTTTCACCCCACCGCAGACCATCAAGGATCTGGCAGAGAGGATGGGTCTCCAATTAAATCGTCAAGGGTTTTGCCAGACCGACGAATTCAATCCTGCGCAGACCTCGGTCAAAGGGGTTTTTGTCGGTGGGGCTTTTCGGGGTCCCAGGGACATCCCGGAGACTGTTGTGGAGGGCTCAAGCGCTGCAGCAGCCGCTGCATCTTTCCTCTCTCCTTATGGTCTTCTTTATCCAGTGAAGGAGTATCCTGCTGAAGGAGCCCTGTCGGAAGAGATTCCAAAGGTGGGGATCTTCATCTGCCATTGTGGAGAAGAGTTGAAGAAGAGCCTTTCCATATCCTATCTCATGGATGAGACCAAGAGAATGAGAGAGGTGGTCCATGTTGAAGAGGTCGGTTTGGCCTGCCTTCCTGAAGATCTCGATTTAATAAAAAGAAGGATTGGAGAGCATGGCCTCAATCGAATCGTCATTGCAGGCTGCTCCCATCGGGAGATTCGGAAAGCCATGGAGGAGATGGCCAAAGGAATGGGGTTCAATCCCTACCTGATCGAATATGCCAATATCCGGGAGCAGTGCGCCTTTGTCCATCAAGATTATCCAAAATTGGCCACTGAGAAGGCGACCGCTCTGATCCGAATGGCTGTGGAGAGGGCAAGGAGGGCTCAACCCATTCGAAAAGGAAGAGAGAAGGTTGAGAAGAGGGGATTGGTGGTAGGCGGAGGCCTCTCCGGCATGACTGCCTCTCTTCGGTTGGCAGAACAGGGATATGAAGTTTACCTGGTTGAGAAAGAAAAAGAACTGGGTGGAAATCTAAAAGAATCATTTTATACGTTAAAGAGGTCAGATCCTCAAATCCTTTTGCAGAATCTTATTAAACAAGTGGAAAACAGTGGATCGATCCATCTCTATTGCGAGTCAGAAATTCTTGGATTTGAGAAGAAGGACGGGCACTATCGAACGAAGATTCGCCATCAGAGTGTCGGAGACTCGACTCTGCGAGAAGAGAAGATTCTCGACCATGGAACCTTGATTCTTGCTACCGGTGGAAAGGAGGTGACTCCCAAGGGATATCTCTATGGAGAAGATCCCCGGGTGATCACACAGCGACAGTTGGAGAAGATGATTCATCTGAAGGATGAAAATTTGAAGGATATCCATTCGGTGGTGATGATCCAATGTGTAGGTTCAAGGGATGAAGAGCATCCTTACTGCAGCCGCATCTGTTGTAGTCATGCGGTAAAGAACAGTCTCAAGTTAAAGGAGATGAACCCTCGTTTGAATGTTTATGTTCTCTACCGGGATGTGCGGACCTATGGGTTCTATGAGACCTATTACCATGAAGCAAGAGGGAAGGGTGTGATCTTCATTCGTTACGACTTAGAGAACAGACCGGAGGTTGCGCTTCGTGATGGGAGGCTTCAGGTATCACTGTTCGATCCTGCGATGGGAAGCCGGGTGACTCTTCCATCGGATCGTGTCGTACTCAGCGCTGGAATTGAGCCTAACAACCATCAGAAGTTGGCAAGGGTCTTCGACGTTGACCTCAATCCGGACGGGTTTTTCATGGAGGCTAATCCCAAATCAGCCCCACTCGATTCAGTGGACCGTGGGAAATTCTTCTGCGGCCTCTGCCATTCGCCCAATTTTATAGAGGATTCGATCTCCCAGGGGAATGCGGCAGCGGCCCGAGCTGCGACGATCCTTTCTAAAGAGGCAGTGGAAGAGAAGGCCTATTTGGCTTATGTGATTAAGAGACTCTGCTGCGGATGTGGCCTTTGTGTCACGGTTTGTCCCTATGGGGCAAGGGTCCTCAATGAAGAGGAGGGCAAAGCAGAAGTGATTGGAGGGCTTTGCCAGGGATGTGGCTCATGTGTCATTGCCTGTCGCAATGCAGCTTCTCAACAGCGAAATTTTGAGAAAGAACTGAATATGGCTGTCCTCGATGCGGGCATCGACTGAACACGCAAGACGCAAAGGGCATAGAGCATGGCGTCAATAATGAAACAAAGTCAAAAACAAATTTTTAAACTCTATGCACTATGCTCTCTGCTCCATGCGATTTTAAAAGGGGAGGAAAGAAATGGCAGAGTTTGAGCCGAGGATCGTAGCCTTTCTATGTCACTGGTGCACCTATACAGGCGCAGATCTTGCGGGAACGACCCGACAACAATATCCGCCTAACATCCGCATCATTCATTTGATGTGTTCAGGAGCAGTAGATTCCATCTATATGCTCAAAGCTTTGATCGATGGGGCTGATGGAGTGTTGATCGGAGGTTGCCATCCGGGAGACTGTCATTATCAAACAGGAAATTATAAAGCCCGGAGAAGGGTGGCCATTCTGAAGGGCATCCTCAACCAAATGGGTTTCACAGAGGATCGCATCTGGCTGAAATGGATCAGTGCCAGTGAGGGAAAGCTCTTTGCAGATACCGTGACCAAGATGGTCGAGGAATTGAAGAAAATGGGCCCCAATCCAATGAAACAACTTTGGAATGCCTAACCAAAAAAAGATGGGGTGATTGGGTGATGGGGAGATAGGGAGAAAAAGAAGTGCGGATTTCAACTCGAAGGTTTTTGACTTTAGGCATTTGGAATCACGGACACGAGACACGGACACGGTCACGTTATTTAATAAGAGAAAGGAGAAGCTCTGAACATGGCAAAGCGGGCAGTGGTTAAGGTTTCAGAAGGGAGAACGGAAGAGGCCATTATTGGTTTTCTGAAAACCCTTTTAGAAAAGGGAGTTGTTGAGGCCATGGTTGTACCAAAAAGGCTCCCCTCTGGAGATGGATTCGTTCAAACATTAATTCGCGATCCTGAAAAGCTAAACGGAGTATGTGTCCTTTCACCCACGATGCCAGTTCAATCTGCAAGGGTCGCTTCTCATCTCACCATTAAAAATATGGGGAAGAAAGTCGCTGCGGTATTAAAGGCGTGTGAGATAAGGGCCATCGTGGAATTGACAAAATTCCTTCAAGTCAAATTAGATAACCTTTACCTTATCGGCATTGATTGTCCCGGAACTTTTGAAGTGGCTGATTATGCAAAGATGTTCCAAGAAGGAAAAGGGGGCGAGGGATTGACGAAAGGGTTGCTCAAAGGGATGGCGAAGGGTGAAACTCCTTCGGTCGATGGATATGCCTTCCGTACAGCCTGCCAGATGTGTGAATACCCTATCCCCCAGGCAGATATTGTCCTCAAACTCTTTGGTTATCAGATAGAGCAGGAGATCGGTGTTGAAATAGGGGAGAAATTGGAGAAGGAGATCGAAGAGAAGGGGAACCTTTCCTTTTCAGAGAACGAACCTCCTTTGAGGAGCGAGGTGCTCAACAAGGTCATTGCTGAAAGGACGAAAAAGCGAGACGCTCTTTTTGAGGAATTTAAAGGTGTGGTCAAAGATCTACGATCTTTTTTGGACCGATTTTCCACCTGTATCCGTTGTCACAATTGTATGGTGGCCTGTCCAATCTGTTATTGTAAGGAATGTGTCTTCAGGACAACGGTCTTTGAGCATGACGGAGACCAATTTCTGAGATGGGCGGATCGAAAAGGGGGTATCCGAATGCCGACGGACACCCTCATCTTCCACCTTATTCGGATGTCACATATGGTCACTTCTTGTATCGGGTGTGGACTTTGCGACAGCGCCTGTCCAAGTCGGTTGCCAGTTGCAACCCTCTTTCGAAGTGTGGGAGATAGAATTCAAAAGATCTTCCAATATGTCCCAGGAAGGGATGTAAAAGAAACGCCACCTGTGGCGACCTTTAAAGAGGAAGAACTGAAGATCGAATCAGGATCCTTATAAATAATAGCATAGGGCAAAGAGCAGAGAGCATGGCGCATAGCGTATAATAACTCAACATCATGTAACTCAGCCCTTTAGGGCTGATTAATCAGGGCTAAAGCCCTGAGATACAAAACTCTATGCGCTCTGCGCTTAGCGCTAGGTAGGAGGATATCGATGGAAGCCGAAAAAAAGGAGAAGGAGGAGCTCGTCCCCATCTTTATCATGGGGAAACGATATGAAGTCCCTCACTCTCTCACCATTCAAAGGGCGATGGAATATGCTGGATACCAATTGATTCGGGGATGTGGATGCCGGGGAGGGATTTGTGGTGCCTGCGGAACGGTCTACCGATTCCCGGAAAGCTATAAGATCGAGGTGGGTTTGGCCTGTCAGACCGTTGTCCAAGCGAACATGTATCTGACACAGATCCCCTTCTTTCCAGCGACGAAAAGTGTCTATGACATCGAGAAGATAAAGCCCACCATCGAAACATTGGTGAAGGCTTATCCAGAACTCCTGCGGTGTCTCCAGTGTAATACATGCACCAAATCATGCCCAATGGAGATCGAGGTCATGGATTATATGGCAGCGGCCATGAGGGGCGATGTGGCCCGGCTGGCAGAGCTCTCCTTCGATTGTGTGATGTGTGGCCTCTGTACCTCCCGATGCCCGGCTGAGATCTGCCAGTATAATATCGCCATCTTGGGAAGGCGGCTCTATAGCAAGTACATCGCACCTAAGGCAGAACATCTGGCCTTGATGGTTAAAGAAGTTGAGAAAGGCAAATATGAGCAGATGCTCAGGGAACTGATGGATACGGATGAAGAGGCATTGAAGAATCTCTATAATGGAAGAGAGATTGAGCCTGAACAGGCCGATGAAGATTGGATCCCAAAAGAAAAAACCTATCTTTAGATAACGCAAAGCGCATAGGGCAAAGGGCATAGCACATGACGTTAGAAAGGTTGAGGTTAAGGTTTAGGTTTAGAACTTCTTAACCTCAGCCTTAACCTTAACCTGCGAAGGCTATGCCTGAGGAGATAAAGATGCCATATACGAGTGAATTGAAAGAATTGATCAAGAGGGTTGAGGCAACACGAACTGCACGGGTCGAAAAGAAGAAGAGGTGGGAAGAATTCCCCTTGCTCTCTTTGAAGGAGAGAGAAGAAAGGCTGAAAAAGTACCATCCCGATTTCAAAGAGGGGTCAAGGAAGGAGATCCGTGTCGGCCCCAATAAAGGTTATGCAATCTCTCCAGAAATTGTAGATCTGTTGGAGGCCAAAAGCCGGATAAATCCCGATGTGATTGATCTGATAAAGATTGCCTATGAGACGGATGTACTGATTATTGGCGGAGGAGGTGCGGGAACGGCAGCCGCTTTGACAGTTCAGGAGAATAAGGCAAAAGTATTGATTGCTACCAAATTAAGGCATGGAGATGCCAACACCATGATGGCTGAGGGTGGTATCCAGGCAGCCTCTAAAGGGACAAAAGATTCACCCTATTACCATTATCTCGATGTATTGGGTGGAGGCCATTTTAAAAATGTCCCGGAACTGGTCTACACGTTAGTCACAGAGGCTCCGAAGGTTCATGAATGGCTGGAAAGCCTTGGATGCATGTTTACAAAATTTCCAGATGGCAGGCTGAAGGCACTCCATGGAGGAGGTACCTGCAGAAAACGGATGCATTATTCTGCCGATATTACTGGGGCAGAGATTATGAGGACCCTGAGGGATGAGGCGAGGAATCGAGCCGAAGATATTAAGGTTCTCGAATTTTCTCCAGCAGTGGAATTGATATTGAATGAGCATGGACATTGCGCTGGTGCTGTTCTCTACAATTTAGAAACAGAGGAATATTTTGTGGTGAAGGCAAAGGCCGTGGTCATGGCTACGGGTGGTTCGGGAAGGCTCCATATCCGGGGATTCATGACCACCAATCATTACGGTGCTACCGGGGATGGACTCATTTTGGGTTACCGGGCCGGTGTTAAATTATGTTTTCTCCATACCGTTCAGTACCACCCGACTGGCGCAGTCTTTCCAGAGCAGGCAGAAGGCCTCCTCATTACAGAAAAGTTCAGGGGAGCGGGAGCCAATGCCCTCAATATCGATGGGGAACAATTCGTCAATGAGCGGGAACCGAGAGATGTGGAATCGGCTTCTTTCATCCGAGAGTGCGCTGAGGTCCGGAAGGGGATTCCAACGCCTACCGGGAAGGTGGGCATCTGGTTAGACTCCCCGATGATCGATATACTCATGGGAGAAGGCGCAGTGAGAAGGGAATTTCCTGGAAAGTTTATTCTATTTAAACGATTTGGGATCGACATCTCAAAAGAGCCCATGCTGGTCTATCCAACACTTCATTATCAAAACGGAGGATTAGAATATAACAGCCTTTGTGAAACCTCCATCCCAGGATTTTTCGTTGCAGGTGAGGTCTCGGGAGGTGTTCACGGAGAGAATCGGCTAATGGGGAACTCTCTCCTCGATGTCTGCGTCTTCGGTAGGATTGCCGGTGTAAATGCCGCACTCTATGCGAAGGAGAAGGCGAAAGAGGGGCGATTGACTTTGGATCATGTCCGGAGGTATCACAAAAAATTGGAGGAAGCAAGGATCATCACGGATCGGGTCGCCCCGATGTTACTTCCCGATTACTCCAACCCCAAAGTTCGGGAGCGTCAACTCACCACCCATTATTTAGGAACGATCCGTTAATTCTCCCCCCCCATTTTTTATTCAAGGATAATTGTCTTCCTTTCCTTCA
>Ga0315285_10001612_pt1 | contig 23659 bp, 19 predicted proteins | sample YL17G09_36_MG_FD_203698 | JGI IMG/M metagenome (GOLD analysis project Ga0315285, IMG submission 203698) | Sediment microbial communities from Yellowstone Lake, YNP, Wyoming, USA - YL17G09_36 | ecosystem: Environmental > Aquatic > Freshwater > Lake > Sediment | place: USA: Wyoming | collected... | reverse complement strand
CCAAAATAACAGGGCAGCAACATTGCTAACTCGGGACAAGATCAATCCGACCTTTTCCAACTACTTTGACAATGCCTGCTTTGGCTACGGAGCAGAGGATGTGTATAACGCTCTCAACCAGCTAAAACCCATGGGCATAATCAAGGTTGAGAGAAATGTGCTTGGCCCATTCTATTCTGGAGAAATGCTTTCCAATGCAGGCATCCCACCTGCTATACGAGCAGTTCTTGAAGAAAAACCAGAGGAGTTCTTCCTAGCCATTGAGGAGAACGCAGTAGAGAATTCCCACCTCTACGTTGCAAAGGATTTCAAAGAGGAGAAAAACAATCCGAATCTGAGCAAGCACCTCAAACTCAATTTTATATGCAGCTCAGACCAGCTTGCCAATCTGATGTACGAGTTTCACACTAATTTTGAACACCCAATCAAATGCCTTGTAGCAGGCGATGAAAAATGAGCCAAAGAGAAATAGGAATTAAAGAAAAAAAGGAGCATCTCTACCAACTCTGCAAAAAAGAAAAAGAACAATACCTGGCTGTGCTCCAGCATCTCGGGATGCTAACTCATCCTTATCTTCAAAAGGAATATCGTAAAGAAGAGCCAATCCATATTGACAAAACAGGGTTTTCCCCCCAGCTCTCAAGAGAACTAGGAGAATTATATCTGGGAAATCGTTTCATAATTGTTTCCCCAAACCAGAAAACAGCCTCAGTTATGAACCCTGCCTTATCATGCACTTACCTAGTGATTGATGCATTCTTTGAAAAGAGCAGCTCACTGATTGAGAAGATGCTCATGCATGAGCCCATCCTGGGTAACATCAGGATTGGCCTAAAATATGTTGCGAGAACAAAAGAGCCAGTGCGTGTGTCCTCAGGAGATAATAAGGGGGATAATGAACAACAAGAAAACAGTAAACTAAGAGAACTAGATTTTTTCCAATACTTCAGACATCCAAATCTGCTTATGAACAATGAAGCTGGCACAGAGAAATCTTTTGTGATGGAAAAATCTTTCCTTGAGAACTGCGTGGTAATTCACAGCAAAATTGACACCCCAACTCACATGCTTCGCAAGCTAAGAAAGAGTATTCTAAGCGAAAACATGCTAAGAAAAGAGTTAAGCCTGGTGTTGAGACAGGATTACTTGCAAAGGCTGCACAACGAGATAAGGCAACTTGAAAAAATAGTGGGAGACACAAGGAATTATTCCTCTGAAAACATAGCAACCACTATTACACCAGACAGAAGAGGGGTTATAAAGGCTTTTTTGCAAGAGAAGGCCAATCAGCAAGAGATATACGAGATATATTTTGTGAACGGAATAAAACCAAGCGTGTTCTATTTTGCATACGCTCGGCACAGGCATGAAACAGATGTCAAAACAAGAGTTTGTAGTGCTCTTCCTGAGAACATCCTTAATTCATTAATCCAAAACAATCACGTAGTGCTTGATACTGAATTAGCGCGTAAGAGAATCATGGAGGTTGAGAATGATGTGCTTGCAAAGCACGGTTTCTACCTCATAAGAACCAGGCAGGATGCAAAGCTTGGCAAGAGGCTGGTGAAGAGAGAGCTCGGCAATATTGAAAGACTGGCATTACTAACCCAGCACCCGGCGTGGATTAAGGAGCTTGACCCGGAATGGGACTCTCTGGAAAAAATCCTCTCAAGAGCTGACTTAAAACTACTCTCGCCTAACCTCAAGTTCCAGTTCGCAAAGATCAGAGAAGGAAGTGAAAATGATGCTTCAAATGATGCTTCAACCACACTGATAAGGGAGATGATGGCAAGAATTAACCCATTTGATTATGTTGCTTCCCAGAAGTATGATGAGAAAGGCTTCATGGAAAAATTTCAGAAAGCAGACGAGGACACCAGCAGAATGATTATTTCAAAACTCACGGTGTTAGGAGAGAGTGAAAAGAACATGGGAGTCCAAATCTGGCTGGAGAAGAATTATCCTAAGCTAGTAGCTGATGTAAGAGAGGCTTTGAAATGAAAAAAGAGCTTACTGATGTAGAAGGAGAAGAAGTACAAGAAATTAAGATTAGCGCAGTTGATTCACCCAGAGGTAGAAAGCATCATGGGTCAGGCTTAGAAACATATCTCAACACGAGCGATTCCACAGCATACTTGTACACGATGACCAGTGTTTATGATACATTAAAGCAAAAAAGCAAAGCCATGGTCATGAATGAAATAGATAAAAGCATTACAGGCATTGCTGATACAGGGGTTTATGAGCATGAAAAAGATGAGGGTGATGGAAAAGGTGATGGAAAGGGTGAGGTTGATGGCGGGAATGGCAAGTGCATTACTGGCATTAATGGCATTAATGGCTTGGACACGGTGAATAAGATTCTTAATCAGAAAAAAAAAGAGGAGCAGGAAGCAGCCCTTGCAGTCACGCAAGGAGTTATTGATGAGTTCAGGGAGCCTATGTGGTGCTTCAGAGAATTAGTCCAAAATGCCAGGGATGCCAGAACCTCAAGAATTGACATCAATTTCAAGCTTGACTATTTGCTTGAAGGTGAGGCTCTTGAGCAGTATCTTGAGTTGATAAGAATAGGCAATTTTCCAAGGCTGAACCAGCTAGAGCAGATGAAGAACAAGCAGCTTGTTATTGATGAACAAGGCTATTCTGATGAAGTCGCAGAGTTGGTGGGAAAGAATTATCTTGAAACCTTAAAAAATAACGCCTTCTCTCTTGGCAAGTCCAGAAAAGAGGATATCATCCAGAAGCGCTACAACTCTTACGCAGACATTTACAACTATAGGGTATTAAGAAAGAGAGAAGGCAACCAGCTGTTAAGGTCATATCACTTAATGCTCAAGAATCTTCTTGGCTACGACCTGTTCAAGGACAACAAAATAAAACATAGTATTGAGAAGAAATTCGAATCCCTTGACCAGCTGCTCGAGAACATAGTTGTGGATGACATTGGCTTCTCAAGGCAGATTGCAGAGCTCTTAGGGAATGACAAGGAAAAACTGGTTTACTTTGACCTGCTCATGTTCTCCAAATTGAGGGTTGACTACTCTGATGAGGGATCTAATGATTCGCCTAACAGAATGGTCAAGAAAATACTTGGCCGAATAATGAATAACAGAAAAAATGATGATAATGCAGCAGGCACCATAATAAAAAAGAAGAAGACAAAAGAGGAATACATCAGGGAACTAAGTGAGAGAAGAGTTAATTTCATAAGCAGCCTTCTTAAGGTTTATCCTGAAGAAAAAGAGTTTGAAGAGCTCGTAGGAGAGTCTGCAAGGTACATCAAGGAGGTTTTAAAGGATAGGGTAAGGATAAGGCAGTACAGCCCTGTCAGGGTATTCTATGACCATCTTGAGACAGAAATGGGAAAAAACAGGAATAGTGTCTTGGTGAATTCTGCTCTTGAAAGCATTAAGGATAAGTCTCTTGTTGAACTTGTCATCAGCTGCGAGGATTATGGTACTGGAATGAACCATGAGGAGAGAAAAAGATTCCTCACTAACCTTTTTGCCTCTAGCAAGAAATATGACCTTGAGACTGTGGGACGTTTCGGTATAGGCTTTGCCTCTGCTTTCGCCCTTGACCCTGAAAACGTGGTTGTAGAGTCAACCAAGAAGAATGAGAGCTGGCGCCTGGTGTTTGATAGCAAGGACAATAACTTCAACTCCAAGTGCTACCAGATGAAAAACGATAAGTACAGGGAAAAAGGCACAGAAGTAAGGATCTACATGGAGCCAAGGAACAGGGAACCTGCCAAGAGATTTGTTGAAGAAGCCAAAGAGGTCATATCCCATTTCTGCGAGATGATTGAAACACCCATTTTTGTTGACAAAATCCAGGTAAATAAGGAGTTTGATGTGGATTGCGCTGTTAAGATGCGCTTTGAAGGTAAGGGAGTGGAAGGAGTAATCGGGGTATCTAACGAGCCTTTTTACAAGCTCTTCAACCACAGAATCCTCTTGGGTGAGGGAAGAGAATTCATTTCTGGATGGAACTTTCAAATTCTTGCCAGCTCCAAGTACTTGAGTTATGACATCACAAGAGAACATATTGAGGAGGATGCTCATTATCACAGAATTAAGAGGATGATTATTATGCAAAAAGACAACCTTGCCAAGAATGTTTTCAAGAAGCTTGAACAACTTGTCAGGAACAGAAATGAGAGAAAAGAGAGCTATATATGGAAGGAAGAAGAAGAAGCACAATATGATTGGAGGACCAGCTCCTGGAAGCGTGTGGAAGTAAAATACTGCATAGCAAGTGAAGGAACCAATCATGAAGAAGCAGAGCTTTGGAACTTTGCTGTAAAGTACATTGATGAGAAAATTCATCAGAGAAATAAGGAGAACGATGAGCTACGATGGTTTGGGTCATGGTGGAGAATAGATAAAAAGCTGAAAAGCCTGACAGCTAACAAGAGAAGGTTAGAGGATGTTCTTGCACCAGAAATACTTGACACCGAGCTGTTCTATGATCTTGGGAATAATCCTGTTAGTTTCAGGGAATTCCTTGATATAACCATAAAGCATGATAAGTGGGATGAGAACGAGATTCTCTATGCAAACAGCAAGGACAGGCTTGCAGAGCTCCTCTTAAAGAGCGGTAAAAAGATTTTCAAGAAGAGCAGCGTCTCATTTGACCAGCACGACTATTGGGGGTCTCCAAGGACCAGTTTTGTTAACAAGTTCGGCCACACAGAGGATATAACATCATCATACTATGTTCCTGTTGCTTTTGATGAAGCAGAGCTGGACGAGAAGCAGAAGAGCTTCCTGCATTATGTTAACGAAGAGTTCAAGAAATCTCCGTTGTCAAAGTATTATCTTAAGATAAAACTGGCTAATCTCGGAGATAAAAAGGATTTGACTGATGAGCCCTTCATAGAGCTTCAGAACGTAAAAGCCAATGCCAAATGGAACCAAAACAGTGCTATGGACATGTATGACAAATATCGTTACTCATCTTTTTACAAGAAGAAGAAAGAGGCTACTATTAAGAAAAATGAAGAAAGCAAGAAAGGATTATTTGGTTCAATGAAAAAAATTCGTTCTGTCTTCAGTATAAAGGACACTCTTCTCCTTAACACTCATTCTGAATACATTCAAGATATTATTAAGCTAGGCTATAGAAGGAAAAAAGATGCTGCCTTGCTCTTGTTCCTAGCTGTTGCAAGCGGAAAGGATTATTATAATGAGAGTGTTGGCAAGAAAATGCTTGATTACCTTCTCTCCCAAAAAAGCAATGAAAAAGGAGGCTTATATCATGGTCAAGAATAAGGCTGAGACTGATGGACTTGAGGAAATCATAGAGGAGAATCCTGTGGGCTTCACTTTCCAGCAGGATGAGATGCTCAAAACAGTAGCTAAGTCTCTTTTCACTGACAAGTATGATTATGCCAAAGCTTTATTATCAGCTGCGAGCGGCTCACCAGGAGTTACCAAGATAAAGATAACTGCAAAACCAGGAAGATTCTCCATATGGAATGATGGTCAGGGAATGCCGATTGAGAAGCTTAATCATGTTCTCTCAAGAGTCTTCACAGGAGATGATTCAGGAGCAAGCACTGAGTTTGCTATAGGACTACTCTCAGCTCTTGAAACAGGCTCCAATGAAGTAATCTTTGAATCAGCACTGCAAATTCAGAAAAAAAATGAAGAAAAGGATGAGGAAAAAACACAGGAAGCTGTACCAGAGGCTTACAAGATATCTATTAACACCAAGCAAGGCGAGCTCAAGTTTTCTGAGCCAGAGAGGAGTGAGTTAAAAGAAGGCACAAGAATCACTGTTTACAAGAACAAGTTCTCGCTCAAAAAAAGCCTGGTTTCCTTGATTAAAGGCTCAACAACTCCAGAGGCTGTGAAGATAAAAGAGGCATCCAAGTTCTTCACTATTCCTGTTTATATGAATAGAAGAAGAATTAACAAACCTCTCAAGCTCGAGGAATTGGCTCTGAACAAGTATGTTTTCAACACCCAAGGCCTGGATATCAGCGTAGGATTCAGAAAAGAAAATAACAATTCTGGAATTTACATATTTAATAAGAATATTTATCTTGAATCAGTCTCGCTCTCCAAGTGGGAGTATGATGATTCTGATCTTCCCAGAGAACAACGTACTGGTATCGAGCCTCTTATTGCTATTGTTAATTCCAAGAACCTGAAAGTTGACTTAAAGAGGACAGAACTGGTCAAGGGACAGATGAGTAAGATTCTTGACTGTGTTGCTTCGCATTACTATGAAATGCTGCTTGATTATCTCAAGGCAGATAAGGAGAGTTCTTTGGGAGCAGACAAGGAGTGGCACACCTCGTTGCTTCTTAATGCAATATTAAAGCTAAGCAATCCGATAAGACTTTATTTATCAAAAGAAAATCATGAACAATTCAAGCGGGATATGCAAGATCCTGATTACCATCTTGCTAATCGCTATGTTAACGATGAGCTGAGGTGTAAGACTATTACAGAACTCGTTGAGTTGCTCTCAGAGGAAAAGCTTTTCAAAACCATGAGCAGGAAGAAATTATCCTTGAAAGAAGTTTATGAGTTAAAACAAAAGGGGAGACTTGTTTATTTCAAAAGAAGAAAAGAGGGTATAGATTTCTCAAGGAATCCTGAGAAATTAGAAAATATTATTGACCTATTTGATGATTACACCTATGGCGGGGGTATAGCCCAAATTGCTCTAACAAACGTGCTTGACTCTGCTGTCACAGTTGGTGCCTTTAAGACAAAAAACTCCGCGGTTTTTGAAGAAGTGAAATATGATTATAGCGTGATGAGGCAGTATATGAATAATCCTTTTGCTTTTGAATTCGAGCCCTTCAATGCTGTTGCCAACAACGCTCTCATGTACTGGCCTTTTAAGCTTATTGAGTTCTCTGGAAAGAATCTTCTGGTCAAGCCAGCTAAAAAAGCTTATACTGCATTCGCCAAGTGGAAGGAGAAGCGTGCTGCAGAAGCTGCTGAGAAAAGAGTAGAGAAGTGGACGAGAAAAGAGGAGGAAGAACAAATAAAAAAAGATATGCTCGAAGAGAGGCTGCATATACGAGCTGTTCCTTTTGGTAAGTTCGCCAAAGTAACCTTCAACCTGGAAGATAAGATTTCGAAGTTCACAAATAAGTTTGGCCAGAAAAGCACTCTTTTTGGAGAATATCTCTCAAATAATGCTTCAAGAGGGTGGAGCACAACTAAAAAGGTTGCTGGTTATGGTTTAAGGCTGACAGGAAAAGGACTGAAATACGGAGCAACAGGGGTTGCTGTTCTTATTGGCGGTGTTTTCGGAATTATTGGCGTGGGTACAATAGGAATCGCAAAAGGAGGGTATGTTGCTGGTAGAGAAGCGTATAAGAGAGGAAAACAAGCAGGCCTTTTTGTTCACAAATACACCACTAAACCTGTTATTAATTATGTTGACAGAGTTTATGACAAGGTAAAGGGAAAGTATGAGATAAACAAGGCTAAAAGAGAGGAAAAAAAGGAACAGAGACATATGGAGAAATACAAGATAAAAGCAGAGAAGAATGCGAGGAAAATACAAGAAAAAAAGAGGAAACAGCAAGAAAAAAACAAGAAGAAAAACCAGCTGGCAGTTGAGAAGCAAAGACGGGAGACAGAAAAGGAAAATGAGCAAAGACTTGCAGAGGAGAGGAAGCAATATAATATTAATGAGAAGGCATTGGAGAAATTCATTGCGAATGCCCTTTTTGCAGATAATGAGTTGTTCAACAACATCAACACCCAAGTCTTATTTTGGGATAAAAAGGACATTCTTAATAAGCTTGGAAAAGAAACAGGCAGCCTTTTCCTTTACAAGCCTTTTGGCATTATCAGAAGAACCAAGATTTCTGACAAGATTTCTGATTCAAAAGCCGGAGATTTTATTTCTGACCTTATTCTTTCCTCTTATGGAACTAACAACGAGAAAGGAAAGAGTACAGAAGCTTTTTATAATTATCTGCTTGTAAACACCGCTCATAGCACCCTTGTAAAAGCCATAATTAATTACCAGGACACACCAGGGTTCAAGCACAGCTTTATATCTTACATGCTCAACTATCTCAGAACAGATAAGAGAAGGGATGATAATAAAGATTATAAACACGCCATTATTGAGTACCAAAAAGCTATAATGCCTGAAATACTGAACACTTATCTTGACGAAGTCTTCAATGAATACGAAGGGAACAACAAGGAAAAATTCTTCAAGGAAGTCAACACCTTTACCCAGGATGAGAAAAAGGACTTCTTCAAGAAGCTGCTTAATTCATCGAACAGAAATAATGAGATAGATTCTCTGCTAGAGCAGAACAAAACTGACTATGCTCTTCTCGAGGAGGTTGCAAGGGAAAATATTAAGGAAGCAAGAAAGAGCACAGAAAAGAGCACAGAAAAAATAATCAACTAGCCACGGCTTTTTTATTTACCCATTTTTATTTATCTTTATTTATCCTTACTATAAACCCTCATTGCGCAGTATTCTCCGCACATTGAGCAGCCTTGCATGTTTTCAAGCTCAGGGTTCTTCTCGCACTCTGCTCTTCTTAACTCCTTGAACTTCTCAGGGTCAAGGGATAATTCCTGCATAAGGTTCCAGTTAAAGTTTCTACGTGCTTCTGACATCTTCCTGTTCCTCTCCAACGCCTGACTGTTGCCTCTTGCAACGTCTGCTATGTGAGCTGCGAGCTTGGTAATAATAACTCCTTCTCTGACGTCGTTAAGGTCTGGAAGCCCTATGTGCTCTTTCGGTGTGACGTAGCACAGGAAGTCTGCTCCGTGATAAGCAGCTAGTGCTCCGCCAATGCCTGCTGCTATGTGGTCGTAGCCAGCAGCAATGTCTGTGGGTAATGGGCCTAGGACGTAGAAAGGAGCTCCTCGGCACATCTCTTTTTCCAGCACAACGTTCTTTTTGACTTGGTTAAGGGGCACGTGGCCTGGGCCTTCAATCATCACCTGCACTTCGTAATCATGGCACTTCTCTGCAAGCTCGCGCAGAGTGTTCAGCTCATAAAGCTGGGCTTCGTCGCTGGCATCAGCTATTGCTCCTGGCCTTAAGCCGTCTCCAAGACTGATCGTGACATCGTATTCCCTTGCAATCTCAAGCACCTCACCAAAGTGCTTGTAGAGAAAATTCTCCTTGCCGTGCTTCCTCATCCAGTGAACAAGGAAAGCTCCACCCCTGCTCACAACTCCAAGCACTCTTTTCTCAAGCAAAGGAATAGCTTTACGAGTCACGCCTGCGTGCACAGTTGCAAAGTCCACTCCGTCCCTGGCGTGCTTTTCAAAAACTTTCAGATAATTTTTTAAGCTCATATTCTCATAGCCGCCTACTTCAGCAGCTGCCTGGTATATTGGCACTGTGCCAAAAGGAGCAGGGCATCTTTTTATCAGCTCCCTCCTGATAGAGTCTATCTGCTTGTAATCATTAAGAACTGTCAAGTCCATTATTGTATCAGCGCCTGCATCCAGGGCAACACGCATTTTTTTCAGCTCTTCTTCCAACCCTGATTTCTCAGGAGAAGCACCTATATTGGCGTTGACCTTAACCTTTAAGTCCTTGCCAATCCCTATCGGGCGAATGTTCTTGTGGTTCTTGTTAGCAGGAACCACGACCAAGCCGGCCCGAACATAATCCCTCAGAGTATTAACAGGCATACCCTCTAACTTGGCAGCGCGCTCCATTATAGGAGTATAAATTCCCTGGTTAGCCCAGATGAGCTGAGTCATGAAATAGGGGTAATCTAATCAGCTATATATACTTATACTTATTGTGAATTAGAAACATATTTAAATAATCCTTTAATTTTTCCCTCTTAAACGGGCTCATAGCTCAGTCCGGTAAGGCTTTGCGAAAGACTTTGCAAAGCTTGGAAACTAGAGCACTCGACTCTTAACAAAACATCCGTTTTGAAGCTTTTGAACGGCGGTTTGAAAGTAATCGAGTGGTCGGGGGTTCGAACCCCCCTGGGCCCATACAAGTTATTAGAAAGATTTTTATTTAGCTACTATTCTGAGCGCATGATGATAATCCCTTTAGTAGTGCTTGCAATTGTTTTCTGCCTGATTATCGTCAGAAAGGTCGGCAGGGTGAAGCTTAAGGTGTGGCAGATTATGAGCTTTGGCGGCCTGGCAGTTCTCTTGACAGGTAGCATATCTTTTCTTGACGCCATTAAGTCAATAAAAATGGATGTCATGCTATTCCTTTTCGGAATGTTCGTTGTTGGTCAGGCCTTTGAGGACAGCGGCTATCTTCGCCATGTTTCCTACAAATTATTTCGCAAGGCAAAAAGCCTTGATGCACTCCTCCTTTTCATCATATTCAGCGCTGGAATCAGCTCAGCACTGTTGATGAACGACACCCTCGCAATAGTCGGGACTCCCATCATGTTGTTGCTTGCCAAGCAGCACAAGCTAAACCCAAAGCTGCTCATCCTTGCACTGGCATTCTCCATCACAATCGGGAGCGTGATGAGCCCTATAGGCAACCCCCAGAATCTGCTCATAGCCAATCACATCAACAACCCTTTTGGCGAATTCTTCAGCCGCCTCATCATCCCGACCTTAATCAATTTGGGCTTGCTGTTCCTGCTATTAAAGCTCTTCTTTAAGGAGCAGTTCCATAACCATAAAGCAGCAAAAGAGCGTGAGCCTGAAAAAATAAAGAATCCGAGGCTGGCCTTGATAGCTAAGCTCTCCCTGGCCTTGGTCATCATCCTCATTGCAGCCAAGATAATCCTCTACTTTTTTCACATTGAGCTCAACATGGTATTAATCGCCCTGGCAGGCGCTGCGCCAATACTGATTTACAGAGCTATTTCACGCAGTTTTCACATCATGAGGAAGCTGGACTGGCACACCCTGCTCTTCTTCGCAGCAATGTTCATCCTTATGCAAAGCGTTTGGCAAACAGGGTTTTTCCAGTTTGTAATACAAAACCTGAAGCTGAACATAGTATCAACTCCAATGATACTCATTATCAGCACCATCCTCAGCCAGCTCATAAGCAATGTCCCATTGGTAGCCTTATACCTTCCCTTGCTACAGCACGTACAAGTGCCTGTGCACGGGCTAATAGCCCTTGCAGTGGGAAGCACTGTTGCAGGAAACATGACCATAATGGGCGCAGCCAGCAACATCATCATATTCCACAAAGCTGAGAGAAGAGCAGATGTTTCCATCACATTCTGGGATTTCTTCAAAATCGGGCTGCCGCTCACCATCATCAACCTGCTCACCTACTGGGCTTTTTTACACTAGGAATGCAAGACGAAACATATATAAATTAAATCCGAATCTTCTGAGGAGAAGCAGCGCCCCTGTAGTGTAGTCATTCAGAACAGTTACTGACTGGCTGAACTATAACGGTCAATCACAATGCCCTCTCGCAATTGAAAACAAACAATTGAAGAAAGGCATTGACTCGGGTTCGAACCTAGAAAAAAATAAACTAGCGAATCTCCCGACGGGGGCATTCTTTTTTTCTGAAAAAAAGTAATGGCATTATATAAAACCCCTCTGACCTTAAAGGGATAATTATGGCTTATGAAATAATAACCAAGACAGGAGAAGTGTATTACGAGCTGGAAAGCCCTGAAGATCTAAGAGAACTCGTAAAACTCATATTTTTAGATAAATTTAAATATCTTGAAACTAAGAAATAACTTTGTGACAACTACTACTCAGTGGATTGGCATTATTTTATGCATAGCTGGTGTTATTCTTCTAACTGGTTCTATACCTGTGGGTGAAGATGCGTATCTCTGTGAAGACATATTATATACGATAGAGGGAGGCTCTTTTTGTGGGGGTTTTGCTACAAAGAGAGTTCTTGGAATAGTGACGCTTTTTTTCGGATTGATTTGCTTAGCAATTGGTTCGGAAATAGCAAAAGAAAAAGAAAGTTCATATAATATGCCTAGAAAAAGTGCTATGACAATTGCACCGAAACCAACAGAAGAAAAGAAACCTAAAATAAAAGAAGGCAAGAAAGTTTCTCCTTTGAATAATAAAATTCTTTTGATTGGCGGGATTATTTTAATTATTCTTATAGCTATTATAATATTCTCCTTGATTTATCTGTCCTCTTCTAAAGAACCAGAATCTCAGACAACAACACAACCAGCTAAGCCACAAACTACTGAAGGAATAATAGACTTTTGCATTGCCAAATGCGGCACCAATCATTTTCTTACGATAAAAACAGATAAGACGAGTCAGAACAAAACTTGTATATGCGAACATGAAGTAACATACCCTATTGAATAAATCCTCCTTCTATTAGTTTTTGGTAGTTGCCTTTGAGGCTTTTGGACAACATTTAAAAGCTAAAAAAGACTTCTTTGAAAAAAATGGCGTCACAAAATGTTAGCTACGATGTATTTATTCAAATAGGACTTATAATTTCATTTGTAGGGGCAATGGTTCTCTTCACACCGGCATTAACTTCACGCATGATGAGTGCTGAATCAATGGCGAAGAATGGAGTTATGAGTATATCTGATTATCATAGGCTTTGCAATATGCCAATTTTATCAGATATAGGCAAATTGGTTAGTGCTGACCTACAAAGAGCATGCAATCAAATAGAAGCAATATATATCTTCTCGTATATAGGGCTTTTCGGAGGAGCTGTTGCCTTCTTGGTAGGTATGCTTCTTAAAAAAGATTGGAATAGAGGAGATGTTTTATGGTTAATTTTGTTATTTCTTCTTCTTATAATAACTTTTAACATCGCACTCAACACACCGAGGTTCATATAGGAAAGATTAGTGTCAAGACCAAAGGAAAAAAAGAAAGTAAGTAATGTTTCAGCTTTCTATGAGTTTTTGGTAGGCTCTTTTAAGAGTGAATCGCTGATGTCGTTAGGAACGACATAGAGAGTCTGTTTCTCAACTAAGGAAACAAGATGCACTAACTAAGGTATAAATCCCTACGAGAGACATTCTTCTTCTTAGCTTAAGAATTACTCGCTGCTTATCTTCTCCTCAAGCATAGATGGTAGCTCTTGTTTTGTCTTGTCAAGAGCATCCTGGGCTCTTGGGTAGGCTCTGACAGCCTTCATTATGTCAGGAGGTATGTTCTCTTTTATCAGCTTCTCTAGTTTCCTGTATTCTTTTACTTGTTTGAGGTGCTCTTCTGGCTTGTCCAGCGTTGTTTGGTAGAGGGAAGCCATTCTTTCAAGCCTGCCTTGGAGCTCGTTTGCCAGGTATTCTAGTTGTTCCTTTTTCATTTTTCGTAGTGCTTGGAGAAAGTAGGTGGTTAGCTCTACGAATTTCCTTTCCCTTACGTTCTGCTCTGTGCCCAGGGCTTGGTCGAGTTTGCTTATGTATTCTTCAACTGGTGCCAGGTCAATTTCGTAAGGTTTTTCAGGAGTGTAGGTTTTCCCTCTTATTTTTCCTGTGCCTATTATCTTGGTCATTTTGCACAGTGGAGGAAGTGGTGTTTTATTATAAACCTTTCTTTCAAGAGGGGAAAATAAGCAAAAATTTTATAAACTAATTAGTAGTTACATCATTCATGTCAGCTGATGAAAGGCAGAAAGAAGAGAACAGGAGCAAAACAGCAGCAGTCCCATTCTCAGCAGACCCCATACACAAAGGGCATATTGACATAATAAGGAGAGCAAAAGAAGAATTAGGGTTTAGGGAAGTGCATGCTGCGATATTAGAGAATCCTTCTAAAAAAAGTAGGCACACCTTTAGCCTTGAGGAAAGAATGGACATGGCAAGGAAATGCCTGTCTCACATAGCCGGGGCGAAAGTAGTTTCTTTCAAGGGCTTGCTAGTGGATTATGCTTATGAGCAGATGATTGAGGATGTTATCAAAGGAGTGAGGAATGAGGAAGACTTGAAGTATGAAACCCTCCTTAGAGAGGTTAATGACAGCCAAATAAGAGGAATCAAGCACCACTTAATCAAGGCAAGACCAGAGTTGGCGCACATAAGCTCAACAGTTGTCAAGGCAATCGAGGAAGCCCAGGGCTTCACCCACGAGTATGTCCCTCTTTATGTCAAGCAATGCCTGGAAGCCAGGATGTCATCGCATTACATCGTCGGAATAACTGGCGAGATTGTTACAGGCAAATCTTACGTCACAGACAAGCTGATAGAGATAGGAAAGAAAAGAGGGATGGCTGCGTATAATCTGGACCTAGACAAAATCGGGCATGACATACTTGAAAAACTTCAGCAGCCCAGGTATGTGTGGGTGAGGGAGGAACTTGGAAAATGCTTTGGAAAGGAAATCATGGATGAAAAAAACTGTGTTAATAGGAAGGTGCTCGGAGAGATAGTGTTCAGTGCACTTCCCAGGCTAGAAAAACTGAACCGAGTAATGGAATTGCCTATGGAAGTGAGAATGAGAAGAGAACTACTAGAGAACAAAGGGCTCATATTTTTCAATGCAGCGCTAATAGCAGAATCAGAGAAGAACTACATCTGCAATAATAACTTAATCCTTGTAACCGCAGACAAGCAGAGCAAGGAAAGAAGGCTTAAGCTAAAAAACCTTACTCCTGAGCAGATAGCCAGAAGGCTGGGAAGCCAGTACAACAACGCAGGCAAAGCAGCAAAGCTAAGAAGCTTCATATCTGCTGAAGGCTACGGCAACTTATGGGTGCTTGACAACTCTGATAATTCTGACCCAAGGAATCTTGAGAAGCTGTTTGACGATATAATCAATAAGATGGATATTTACGGCGAGCTGAGGTTCATGGGCTTGTGGAACAGGCTAGGAGCTGACGGAAGCTACGAGGCTGCTTACACCAGAATAAGGGAAGAGCTTGCAAAGCCTCACAGGTATTATCACACTCTTAACCATGTTGTAAGAATGCTCAATGCATTTGACGAAGTCAAAGACCAGATACAAAACCCGGACATGGTTGAATTCAGCATCTGGACTCATGATTACTGCTACGCTGAGAAGTCAAAGGTTAACGAGGAAAAGAGCGCAGATTTCGCCTACAAGCTGTGCAAAGAAGCCCAACTAGCAGAGGAGTTTGCAAAAGGAGTGCACAAGCTTAACATAGTCACCAAGCACAACCTTATGCCTGCAAACACAGACGAGGCTTTCATGATAGACCTGGACTTATTAATCCTCGGAGAATCAGACGAAGCGTTTGATGAGTACGATGATAAGATAAAGCAGGAGTACGGTTGGATTCCTGAAGAGCAATACAGGACTGGCAGAATAGCTGTTCTTGAAAGCTTCCTTGCCAAAGGCGACAACCTTTACCACACCGATTATTTCAGGAGCAAGTACGAGGCTCAGGCAAGGGAAAACCTGGAAAGGGCGGTTGAAAAGCTCAGGGGATGCTAATAATGTTCAAGGATCATAAAGAATTATCATTGCAAGTAGGGGAACAAATCGAGAATGCGTGTCGTGGGGCTAGGAAATCTAACGTGAGATCATGGGTTCCGATTGGTCTCGGAGATTTGTGGGGCGCGGTTCTTCATGGAGAAAAGCTCGGCTTAATACATCCTGGGCAAACAGTGCTGGACATGGGCTCTGGAAGCGGCTCTTCCTCTCTCCTATGGGCTTATCAGGGATATAATGTTATTGGCATAGAAATCTCCCAGAAACTGGCCAGAAGTTCTAAAGAAGCAGTCAGGAAATGCCAAAACCTGATGAAGGATGGCCTTGAAGTCAGAATATTCAACGGAAGCTATTATCCTAAAAGTTATATTGAGAAAAGAGAAAAAAGGAAAAGCATTGCAGAAAAGATTGAAAAGGAATACTTTGGCCATTCTAGAAATCATAAGAGCGAAATCTTTTTTCCTGTTTGCAAGGAGGATGTTTATAAAAAAAACAAGATTGAGATGAAAAGCATTGACGTGTTCTACGCTTATATCTGGGGCGTCCAGGGCCCTTCAATAATGGAGGTTTTCAAAGACTATGCGCGTGATGACACAATTCTCTGCATAATAGGGAGGATTGATGAAGAGCATATTCGTAAAATCGGGTTATTTCCAGCAGTTGACGACGCCTATTCCTACACCCAGTACATCACAAAGGGGGTTTTTTTCTAGGGCAAACGAAAAATTTAAATACCCTACCCATAGTCTTTTTATTGTCGAGAAGGTTTCTCCAATAAAAAAATCATGAGATAGTTTGGAGAGCGATTAGCACTAAAAAATCATTGGGTGAAATTATGATAAGAAAGGGAGATTTCATAGAGCTGGATTACACAGGCAGGATTAAGGACGACAAAATCGTGTTTGACACAACTGTTGAGCAGGTGGCAAAGGACAGCCATATTCACAGTTCCAAGTACAAGTACGGCCCTGTTATTATTTGCATAGGCGAGAAGCACCTTGTCAAGGGCTTGGATGACGCGCTCATAGGCAAGAATCTTGGCAAGTACACTGTCGAGGTAAAGGCTGAGCATGCTTTTGGGAAGAAGAGCGCTGAGCTGCTGAAGCTTCTGCCCTTGAAGCTGTTTGCAAAGGACAACGTCAAGCCTTTCGTGGGCTTGGAAGTTAATGTTGACGGCATGCTGGGCATTGTGAGGAGCGTTAGCGGCGGCAGGATTATTGTTGATTTCAACCACCCATTGGCAAGCAAGGACCTGGTGTATGAAGTTGATATTAAGAGAGTGGTCACAGACCCTCTTGAAAAAACCAGGGCAGTGCTTGAGCTCGTGGGAGTTCCTTTTGAGAACATCGACATACTTGATGATAAAGGAATAATAACCCTCAAGGCAGCTATTCCGCATGAAGAGATAGGCAAGAGCCTGGCTGAGAGCATCCAGAAGCTTACTGGCCTGAAGAGCGTTGAGTTCAAGACCAAGGAAGAGGCTAAGAAGGAGCTTAAGGAAGAGATAAAGGCAGAGCAAAAGGAAGAAGTTAAAAAGGAAGAGCGCAAAGGAGCAAAGGAGGAAGAGGTTAAGAAAGAGGAAGAAGAGGTTAAGGAGGAGAGAAAGGAAAAGGCAAAAGAAGCAAAGAAAGAAAAGCCTAAGGAGAATTAAGTTAAAAATTAAGCGGTCACTGATGCAAAAAGAAAGATTTATAAATTTCGTTCCTCAATAAAATATCCTAAGGAGAATAGGTATTACTTCAAAGAGAATTAAAAATCATCATCCTGAACCGGAGGTGTGGTTAAAGTGGCAGTCGGAAAAAGTGTTAAGGAAGCTGCTGACATCAGCAGGAAGAATGTTATTGACGAGGAGCTTGAGGAATTATTGGCTAAGCAGAGAGCCACTATTAAGGTGGTTGGCTGCGGCGGAGCAGGCAACAACACCATTAGCAGGATGACTGACGTCGGCATAATAGGCGCTGAAACCATTGCCATCAACACTGACGCCCAGGACTTGCTCTACACCACTGCTGACAAGAAGGTGCTCATAGGAAAGGAAATAACGCGAGGACTAGGAGCAGGAAGCATACCTAAGATTGGTGAAGAGGCTGCCAAGGAATCAGAGCATGACCTTAAGCAGGTGCTGGCCGGCGCAGACATGATATTCATAACGTGCGGCTTAGGAGGAGGGACAGGCACTGGAAGCGCTCCAGTGATTGCAGAGATTGCTAAGAAGCTAGGTTCATTAACAGTTGCTGTAGTCACCTTGCCTTTTGCAATGGAAGGGCACAGAAGGTATGAGAACGCAATCATGGGGTTGGAAAAATTAGAAAAGGTTGTTGACACCCTCATAGTTATTCCTAATGACAAATTATTGGAGTTAGCTCCTGATTTGCCATTGCACACTGCCTTTAAAGTCGCGGATGAAATACTGACCAACAGCGTGAAGGGAGTTGCAGAGCTGGTCACCAAGGCAGGATTGGTTAATCTTGACTTCGCAGACATAAGGGCAGTCATGGGCAATGGAGGAGTAGCTCTTATCGGCGTAGGCGAGAGTGACACTGAGAACAGGGCTGTTGAGAGCGTGGAGAAAGCCATTAACAATCCTTTGCTTGACGTGGATATTAGCGGCGCTAATGGCGCCCTGATCAATGTTGCTGGCGGTCCTGACATGACTCTTGACGAGGCCAGGAAAGTGGTTGAGACTGTGAGCGTGAAGCTTGACGAGGATGCAAGGCTTATCTGGGGAGCCCAGATATCTGAGGATTTGGAAGGCACCATCAGAACCTTGATTATAGTTACTGGCGTTAAGAGCAGCCAGATACTCGGGGGAAGGACCAGGACTGGCGGAGACGATAGAGGAGGGAAGAAGAAGGAAATTGAGGACGAGCTCGGCATAGAGTTCATTGATTAAGCAACTCAATGGTTTTCAGGCAATAGATTAGTTATGTTCAGATGAGGGGGTAACATGAAGGTTTGGGGGCGGATAAAGGTATTTTGGGTAGAATGCAAGCGAGTGCTTAGGATTACTAAGAAGCCTAACAAGGAGGAGTTCATAACCATTGTGAAGGTTTCAGGCTTAGGAATCCTGGCAATAGGATTGATAGGGTTCATCTTTCACATGATATACCAGTTCATAAAACCAGGATGAGAAACAATAACAATAAATGATAGCGTATATAATGATAGCATATAATGACGTAAGGCGATAATCATGGCTGAGGAAGAAGAGAAGAAAGAGCAAGAAGCTGAAGAGGCGGCTGGAGCAGGAAAAGAGCTGAATGAAGAGAAAAAAGCAGAGACAGTAGAGGACAAGCTGGAAGAGGCAGAGGAGAAAGTGGAAGAGCAGGCAGAAGCCGAGGATAAAAAGCCAGAAGAAGAGGCAGTGAGAGAAGAAGCAGGAATTATTGAGGAAAAAAAAGAAGAAGCAGAAATAAAGCCAGAGAAGACAGAAGCAAAGCAGGAAAAGGCTGAGGCTAAACAAGAAGCAAGCAAGCAAGAGCTTGCTGCCCCGGGAAAGCTAAGCTTTTCTGAAGCCGAAAAAGCAGGACCTCAGAAGGAAGACGAGTTCATGGCCATGATGAGAGAGGAGGAAGAGGAGAAGAAGGCTGCTCTTAAGCAAAAAGAGGAAGAGGAAATTCCTGCTGGAGAAGTAGAAGCAGCAGAGGAGGAGATCGGGCTTATTAAGAAGAAGGAGAAAAAGCCGAGAAAAAGAAAAGCCAAGGAAGCTCAGGCAGAGGAAGAGATGGCTGAGGGATTGACAGAGGAGTCTTCAGAGCCAAAGATTTATGCTTTGAGGACAACGGCTAATCGTGAAGACCAGGTGATGGATTTCCTCTCAAGCAACGCTACCAGGAAGAAGCTTGAAGTTTTTTCTGTGATAAGGCCTCACGGGATGCGAGGCTACATATTCATTGAATCTGCTACAAGGAATGATGCTGAGCAGGCAGCCTTTGGAGTGCCTTATGCGCGAGGATTGCTGCCAAGCATTATCCAGTACAGCGAGATTGAGCACATGCTCGAGCAGGTGAAGAAGGAAGCCAATATCCAAAAGAATGATATTGCAGAGATCATCAGCGGCCCCTTTAAGAGGGAGAAGTGCAAGATTACCAGGATTGACAGGACAAAAGAGGAAGTGGTGGTTGAGCTGCTTGAAGCAGCTGTCCCTATCCCTCTGACCTTGAAGATGGATGCTGTGAGAGTGATAAGAAGGGACAGCGAAGGGGAACCAGAGGCAGCGGAGAAGTAAAATTTCTATCCGCAACAAGAAAATCTTCGATTTTCTGTTCCTGAAAAATAAATTTTTTCAGAAACCTTTATAAACAGTTTATATCTTCTCGAGGATTAACATGCCAAAGGAGACAGTAGAAGCGCTTGTGGAAGGAGGAAAGGCAACAGCAGCACCTCCGCTCGGACCAGCTCTAGGGCCTAAAGGAGTAAATATTGGGCTGGTTATTGCTGAGATTAACAAGAAGACTGCCAGCTTCAAAGGCATGCAAGTCCCTGTCAAAATCATTATTGATCCTTCTACAAAAACTTTTGAGATAACCATTGGCACTCCGCCTGCTGCTGAGCTCATCAAGAAAGAAGCAGGCATCCAGAAAGGCTCAGGCAACCCTCTTGACCATGTTGCTGACCTTAAGATTGAGCAGATTATCAAGATTGCAAAGATGAAAGAGGATTCTCTCGGCGGAAAAACCCTTAAGGAGAAAGTAAAGGAAGTCATAGGCACCTGCAATTCAATGGGAGTGAAGGTGGAGGAGATGCATGCCCGCGATGCCATCAAAGCAGTCGATGCAGATAGGTTTGACAAGGAGATAAAGGCAGAGAAGACAGAGCTCACAGCAGAAGAGCTCAAGGAAATTGAGGAAGAGAAGAAGAGGCTCCAGGCAGAGATTGCTGCGAAGAGAGAGGAATACCTGACCAAGGCAAAGGCTGTAATGAAGGAGATGGAAGGCAAGGAGGCGAGAGAGATAAGGAAGAAGATGGAAGAGCTCGAAATCCCGGACTTAATCATCCACGAATTATTGCCGACAGAGAAGGCAGTGCCTGGCAAGGAAGGAGCAGCACCAGCTGCAAAGCCAGGAGCAGGAGCAGGAGCAGGAGCAGCCAAGCCTGCGGCTGGAGCAGAGAAAGAGAAGAAATAAACAGTTATTCTTATTACATCATTTCTTATGGTTCAAGCCTACTTAAAAGCGCCAGAATAGATTAGCAGTAATATAATTGCAACGAGTATGACTATAACCCACCAAAATAAGTTCTCATAACGCCTAGGCTTAATCTGTTCAACCATTCCAAGGTAATATCTTGATGAACAGATATTTATAATTTTCGCTGGCAATCCTAAAATGAACAACCTCGGCTACAGGCCTATCGGCTAAAAAACCGAGGTTGTTCGTCCAGAAAATCGTCTTGAAAGCCAAAGTACGCAAATGACGATTTTCTGAAAACAACAACTTTAAAAACCCTCTACTATTCGCCTAACCCCATGGCTAAACGAATGAGCACTTTTAGGAGAAAGACCAGGTTCAAGCTTCAGAAGGCCAAGTCAAAGCGAGGAAAAATAAGCTTTCGGAGCTATCTCTCAGAGTACAATGCTGGCGAGAGAGTAATCCTTAAGACAGAGCCTGCGATACAGGAAGGCTTCTTCCACCCAAAGTATCAAGGCAGGGTAGGACTCGTAGGCAAGAAGCAAGGCTCATGCTACGAAGTTACTATTAATGATTTCGGGAAGGAGAAGAAACTAATCATTCACCCGGTTCATTTGAAGAGGTGTTAAGATGAGCAACCCACAGGTTACTGATAAGAAGTCCATCAACATGATTGCTCTCAGGGAAAAGCTGGCAGAGATAAAGAAGCGAGACGGAGAGCTCAGCCTTAGAGGCAATAAGACAGAGGAATATGTTAATGAGTTCGCAATGCTCAAGCCAAAGCAGGCAGAGGAGCTTTACAAGGAGCTGGAAAAGCTTAGCATTCCCAGATTAAAAGACTCTCATATCAACAAGATCATTGACCTGATGCCTTCAAGCGTTGATGAGCTCAAAGTGGTGATGCAGGGCTACACAGTTCCCATAACCAATGAGAACCTGAAAAAGATTACTGAAACAGTTGCTGAGTATTTGCCTGAGAAGAAGAAACAAGCAAGTGAAAAACTTGCTGTGCTCCAAAGTTCTGCTTTGGGCACAACGAAACCAAAGGTTTCGCTTGTTCCAGAAAACAAAAGTTTTCTGAAAAAGGAAGAGGCAAGCAAGCAAAAGCTTGCTGCCCCGGAAACGCAGAAACCTAAGGATTCTGAAAACTAGAGTTTTCTGGACCAAAAAGCAAAGCTTTTTGATTTCTGAATCCAAAACAGAAAGTTCTGGAAAACAAGGTGTTTCTGATAAAAAAGAAGGCTGATTATCTTTTTTTCTTATATTAATTTAAAAAACTTTAAATACGAGTTCTTAGTAGCATATAGTATAAGGGGATTACGAGGAAAGATTTAAACTAATTAGGAGAGGATTGGAGATGCAGAAAAAGGAAGAGGAAGCTGTAGTGCTGGACTTCCTGCCGAACGGCTATCCTTTTGACAGCAGGCCGATGCACTTGAAGACTCCTATTGTGCAGGCTGTTGGGGAAGAGCACTTCACATTGCTAGAATTGGTCCCTAGGAAAGGGATATTCCTCCAGCCTAACGAGACAGTATATATAGGAGAGGCTAAGAGGGACAAGATCCATCATATCAACGGTAGGATAGCTTATGATAAGCTCACAGGCACTGCCAAGAACGGCTTGAAGCACGTTGTTAAGGACAGGGTCAAAGCCCAGGAGGCAAGGTTTGTTGATTTCTTTAACAAAGCCCAGCCAGTAAGCACAAGGATGCACGTACTGGAATTATTGCCAGGAGTAGGCAAGAAGCATATGTGGGAGATTGTTAATGAGAGAAAGATTGAGGCTTTCAAGAGCTTTGAAGACATAAAGAACAGGGTAAAGCTGATGCCAGACCCTGTGACTACGATAGTGAAAAGGATAACTTCTGAGCTTGAAGGCAATGAGAAGCATTACCTGTTTGTAGACAGGCCTAGCGAGAAGATGGAATAAAGGTTTTCTTAGGACATTTCAGTAAAAATAAGCTTCTCCTCTATAACAGCCGAAAGCTTTATATATATAATAGGGTTTCTTTTCAACTCAATAGTAGTTAATTTTATTAATATTTGGGGGTAAAACAATGAAAAACATTCTAAGAATAGCACTTATTATTATCGCTATAGCGATGTTATCAACGACAGCATTCGCAGCCACAACTTCAACAACACAAAGCAATGGCCAGCCATTCAATGAGTTATGGGCTGCCCTGAACCAGACTAATATCAGCGTCAGCGCTGAGAAAGCAGCAAGAATAGGAAATGATACATTACTACAAAATAATATAAATGCAGAGGCCGCGGCAAGAACAGCAGCAGACGCGACACTACAATCAAACATCGACACAAAAGAACCAATTATACTTTCCGGACTAATCTCACAATACTGGAGAGGAGACAAAACATGGCAAACACTAGACACACTCGCAGTTCCTGAGAATACCAACTTATACTGGACACAAGGAAGATTTGACACGGCCCTTGCAGGTAAGACAACAGACAACCTAGTAGAAGGCGCACTAAACCTGTACTTCACAGACATAAGAGCAAAAACAGCAATAGATACAGCATACCCCTTACTAGACACTAACAAGACAGACGACTTCACAAACGCAAACGAAATAGACCCTATATTCACAGCAAGCCCAGCATTCACCATTTCAGGCACTCAAATAACCAACTGGGATGCAACCATTATAGGTCTCGCAAGTGAAATAACAGACAGAACAAACGCAGACAACACACTACAATCAAACATCGATACAGAAACAACTGCAAGGGAAACCGCAGACACAGCACTTGATACCCGAGTAGGCGTTCTCGAAGCAATCGATACGAGTGCATGGGACAAGAACGCAGCTGATGACTTCAGTGGAAATTACAATGACTTGACAAACAAGCCAAGCTTCACTGGTTGGGACACAAATGTAGCAGATGATTTTAGCGGAGCTTACGCAGACCTTGCTGGTAAACCTGATTTCAGTGCATGGGATCAGAATGCAGCTGATGATTTCAGCGGAGCATACAGCTCACTAACAGGAGCACCAACAGCATTAAGCCAATTCACAGACGACATAGGAGTAGCAGCAGACTACGATCAATGCAGCGATGTGGATGGATGCGGATACTTAAAGAGCTACACAGAAACAGACCCACAAGTAGGCACTTTGACGAGCGGCAAATGGTGTAATAGCGACGGCACTACAGTCAATTGTAATCAGGATGTGCCACAAGGACCAAAAGGAGACAAAG
>Ga0315285_10001611_pt1 | contig 23666 bp, 25 predicted proteins | sample YL17G09_36_MG_FD_203698 | JGI IMG/M metagenome (GOLD analysis project Ga0315285, IMG submission 203698) | Sediment microbial communities from Yellowstone Lake, YNP, Wyoming, USA - YL17G09_36 | ecosystem: Environmental > Aquatic > Freshwater > Lake > Sediment | place: USA: Wyoming | collected... | reverse complement strand
CTAAATTAGATACTCGAAATTATCTTCTACTGGATCCTACTATGTCTGAAGAAGGCCCGAAAAGTGCCAAATGGAAATTAATTGTAAATCTTGATGAAAAAGTATTAGGAGGACTCGAATGATTCCAATCCGAGAGATAAAAGAAAAAGCCAGAGAATATGGGGTTCCTACATCTACTATAGAAAGAGATTATGCTCAAAATTGGTTACTCAAATATTTATATCATCCAGATATTATTCTAAAAGGTGGTACTGGTATTAGAAAAGTTTATATTAAAAACTACCGCTTTTCTGATGACCTCGACTTTAGTTTAGCCAAGCTTATTAAAGAAGAAGATTTACTCGCCCATATGGATAGAGCGGTTAATGAAGTAAAAGAAGAAGTTGGAATAAACTTTAAGATAAAGGATAATCTTACTAAAACTGAAACTGGATTTAGAGGAAAAATTTATTTTAATATTATTAAGAATGCTACCGGAACGCCACTTAGTATTAAAATTGATATTACAAACTTTAATAATGAAAAAATATTACTTCCTATAGAACAGAAAAGAATTTTTCATCCTTACTCAGATGAACTTAATGCAAAAATAAAAGCTTATTCTCTTGAGGAAATATTTACAGAAAAGATTCGTGCCTTAATTGAAAGAACTCGAGTAAGAGATTTATATGATATAGGAATGCTTAGTGACTTAATTAATAAAGATAAAGCATTACAGATTTTCGATGAAAAATTTAAGTACAAAGGAGTCATTCTTGATATTTCTTCCCTGATAAAAAGAAAAGATGATTTCGCTAATGCCTGGGAAAATTCTTTAAGACATCAACTGAAAAGCTTACCTAATTTTGAACTAGCTTTTAATAAAGTTATAGAAATTATGAGTGAAATTAAAAAATAAAAAAGAGCGAATCCTATATATACGGATTTACTTACAGAACTGGATAAAATTATTGATGCGATGAGAAGGAGAAGAAGAAATATGAGTAAAGAACAAAAATTTTATGATATTTTAAAAGATATTTTCGTTGGTGCAAAAGTAGAGGGCGAATCTGGTTATATTAATTTAATGAAGATTAAGTCACGATATTACGAAAAAGGAGTTTTCCCTAAATTACAAAAGGATATAAATAAAGCAATCAGACTGTGTCACAATTACATCTTTTACCTAACCTAAAAGATTAAAAAATATTGAATAAAAATCAAATAAAACTCTTATTTTACAAGACTTTTAGCCATTTTTATGTTATATTATTAGAATAATAATCATAAAAGAAAGGAAACTTTTATTATGGCTTATCGTTATGGTAATAGATACCAAATCAAACTCTTACCTCAGAGTATAGAAGACTATATTGCCTCTGATGATCCAGTTAGGGCCTATGACGCCTTTGTAGAGGCCCTCGATTTTAGAGCATTAGGGATCCCCTTGATTCTCACAAAGTAGGCAATTCAGAATACTATCCAAAGGCTATGTTAAAACTGTTAGTATACGGATACTCTTATGGTATCCGCAGTTCCCGAAAATTAGAGAGGGCTTGTTATCACAACCTCTCCTTTATCTGGCTTACCTCCGACTTAAAGCCAGACCATAAGACCATAGCCGAATATAGGAGAAAGAATCAAGAGGCTTTAGCCCAAGTCCTCAAACAGTGTGCCAGGATCTGTATCCAACTCAACCTGATCAAAGGTAATACCCTCTTTGTTGATGGTACCAAAATAAGAGCCAATGCCTCAATCAAAAATAGCTGGGACAAGAAAAAAGCCCTAAAAGTTTTAAAACATATCGATGAGCGAATTTCTGCTATCCTCACCCAGTGTGATACCGTAGATAAGGCCGAAGAAGGAACAGGCTCTTTAGTCACCATGGATGAAGAATTAAAAGACCAAAAGACCCTTAAGGCTAAGGTTAAAAACATCCTCAAAGAACTAGAGGAAGAAGAGCAAAAATCCCTTAATCAGTTTGCCTGCCAGATTAATAAAGCGAATGAGGTCTTAGGTAAGAAGTGTAAGGTAGCCGGTGCTGATTCTGGTTTTGCCTCAACCGATGAGTTGGAAAAAATAGATAAACAAGGGATCAAGGTCATTGTCCCTTCCCAAAGACAGGCCTCCAAACTCGAACCACATGAATTTGCCAAAGAACGTTTTACTTATGATTCCCAGAATGATGATTATCTCTGTTCCCAAGGACATCAGCTAACCTTTTATTATCTTAGTAAAAAAGAGAAAGTATATATGATTACTGATAAGAGAATCTGTTTTGCCTGTCCCCATTACGGTACTTGTACTAAATCTAAAACCGGAAGAATGGCAACCCGCCTTCTAAACGAAGAAGTAAGGCAAAGACTAGAAGCTCAATACCAAGAGCCCCAATCTCAAGAGATCTATAAACTTAGAAAACAGAAAGTTGAACTCCCCTTCGGACATATCAAACGTAATCTAAAAGTGGACTTTTTTCTCCTAAGAGGTCTAAAAGGAGTAAAGGCCGAGGCCTCCATCCTTGCTTCCTGCTTTAACCTTGTTCGGATGATCAACCTCCTGGGAGTACCAGCTTTAGTTAAAGAATTAAGGATCTAATCAGGGGATAAAATCCCCTTATTTCAAGTAAAATAGGATAAGATGGGTTAAAAACAGAATAAATATATTTTTTATTTTTATATTAACCTTAAAAATTTTAAATTTTTTTAATCTACAAAAAATAATTGCTAAATAGAATTAGTTATAACACGGTCTGAATGACAAATAAATCTTTATTTATAAGGGTTTTAGAAAAAATATAAGAAAGGTTTGTATCATAAAGTATTCAGCGAAGCTATAAGAGAAGTTGCCGGTATGGAAGCAAGCAAGTTAATTAGTATATGGGATAGTTTGTCAATGGAACAAATAGAATTACCGGGAGATGTTTGGAATAATAATCCACTATTTAAAAATAATTTATTTGCTGAAATATTAGATATTGATAACATTCCAAAGACTTGGGGGATGCCCGAAATTATCAGAGATATTTATAAACCAGTGAAAAGTTCTGGAGAAATTAATGATTTTTATCCGGAACAATTTGATATTACTTTTGACTTCGTTCTCAGGATGTGTAGCAAGAAATTATGTAATGTTTGTCCTTTTGGGGATAATGGCGTTGACCCGATTTGTATTCCCACCGAAGACAAATATTGTCCTGTAGCCTTATTGAGTTGTGGTTATATCGCAAAGTGCGTAGGAGAAGAGGGAAATTGCATAATTAAAGAAGGTGTTGGGAAGAAGATGTGTAAGGGTAGAGCATAAAAACCTTTCGATCAAATATTAAAAAATAAAAACACCACCTACGACGCATTCGCGTTTTCACTATTATTTCAGGGGACTGTTGTTCATGCTTAGTAGTTTAATAATTTTTTTACCCCTTTTATAAGGAGCTAAATCATGTAAAGTTTAAGTTATAAAGGGAAAGTTTTTAATTTTGGATAGTAGTTATTAAAATTTTTAATTTCAAAGAGGGGGTACCATGCTTAACAGAAGAGTAGTAAGAGAATTTTTAGATGAAGAACTTAAGAGAATAGAAATACCTGATGATATTTTTAAAGAAGCAATTGTAGAGACTTTCTGTAAGTATGTTGAAGATGACTATTATGAGTGGTTGAAGGATAACTTCAAATCATTTTTTAACTACGGAAAACCTGATTGGCAATGGATAAGAGAAAGGATTAAAAAGCATGTATCAGAATAAGGAAAGCAGGCTCAATATGAGTAAAGAAGATTTACAATCTGAACAAGATAATTTTATGCAATTATTAAAAAAGAAAGTGACCAAGAAATTACTCAAAAGGGAACTTGAGCAAAAAATTGTGGATTTTCTTAAGTCAAGCAATCTATGTGTTTTGGCTACTTCAAAAGATGATCTCCCCAGAGCTACCCCAATTGAATATCATTCCCAAGGAACTGTTTTATATATGGCTGGAGAACCGGGAATCAAGATTAGAAATATCCAGACTAATCCAGATGATTAATTATTCTTTGCAGCTTAATGCGGTTATTGTTAAGAGATTAGGTTGGATGATGGGAAAGGTGGGAGTAGAGGATTCAATATTGCAACAGCTTGAAGCTAACTCCATTAAGGGTTATCGTGTTCTGGTTCCTGGTGTTCCCTGAAAGGGACCTTGTAATAAGAGGTGGATGATTCAAGAAAATCTTTTAGGGAGAGTTATCAGAACCGAGGTTTTATAAAAAAAGAAGGATTTTTTAAAAATATATCGTATGTTATATATATATTTATAATTAAGTGTATTTATATTTAATGAGTTTTTGTTAAAATCTCTTAAAACCTTAATTAATTAAGGGAAAAATCAGGGGAAAAGGGATATGGATTTAAATCAAAATCCTGAAACTGAAGAACTTAATAATCTAAAAACAAGTATGATAACTGCTCTTACTATTGGCTATATTATGCTATTGATATTTCTTATTGCTTTTTTAGTTTCGAAATATTTTTTCAAAATTCCTATTTATAATAAACTTTTTTTTCTTAATTTAGGGTGTTTTCTCTATATGTATTTGGTTCAATACATCTTAAAAAAAAGAAGAATGAAACTTAAGTTAATAAAAAAAATACATTTTGCAAACTATATCGCAGGTTTGTTATTTGTGACCGGTATTTTCCACTATACAGGCGGTATATTGTGGATTGGTGATATCTTTTTTATTATTATTATACTCTATACAAGCCTTTTATCTACTCCAAGAGAAGGATTAATTATTGCCCTTTTTGGTTTTACTTGTTACAGCTCAATAGTTTTACTGGAATATTTTGATCTTATTCCATATGTAGGATTTTTTAAATTAACTCCTTATCTTTACAAAGATAGCCAATATGTTATAATTACAACCTTATTAACCGGACTTACATTTTTTTTGATCTTTTTTACCGGGAAACACTTTTCCCAAAGGTTAGAACAAAGAAGTGTTGAATTAGCGAAAGCTAAAAAAGTATTGGAAGAATGGAGAGACAAATTAGAGAAGAAGGTTAAATTACGAACTCAAGAATTAGAAAAATCTAAAGACAAATTATCTATACTTTATAATATATCACGAGTTATTAGTTCAACCTTAAAATTAGATAACATCTTAAAGGTGTTATTAGATTTTTCAGTGAAAATAAGTGGTGCTAATAGAGGTTCAGTTATGCTTTTGGATGAAAAGAAGAATATCTTTTCTGTTAAAGTCGCATATAATATAAGCGAAAAAGTTATTCTAGAGACTACCTTTGTTAAAGATGAAAATACTTTTGGTTGGGTAGTCAAGAATAAAAAGCCCTTATACATTAAAGACTTAGAACAAGATAAGCGTTTTTCAAAAAAAGAGACAGTCGACTATAAGATAAAACAGCTTTTAATGGTCCCTATAATTATAGAAAATGAAGTAAAAGGAGTAATAAGTTTAGATAATGCTTCCTTTACCACCGATATAATAAATCTGCTTAAATCTTTTTCTGAACAGGTGGCAGTCGCTATTAATAAGGCCCACTTGTACCAAAAAATTCAGGATAGTTATTTTGAAATAGTAAAAGCATTAGCCCAGGCCATAGAAGCTAAAGACCCCTATACTCATGGTCATTCGGAAAGAGTTATGCAATATTCATTAATAATTGCGGAAAAATTTAATTTATCTAAAGAGGAAAAAGAAACATTAAGATATGCAGCTATCTTACACGATATTGGAAAGATTGGGGTGAGGGGAATTATTTTAAATAATCCTGATGGATTGACCGTGAGTGAATATGATGAAATAAAAAAACATACTATTATTGGCGAGAATATTATTCAGCCTATAGAATTGCTACGAACGATTAAGCCTTTAATTAGACATCATCATGAATGGTTTAATGGCAAAGGTTATCCCGATGGATTATCTAAAGAAGATATCCCTTTGGGGGCTCGTATCCTTGCGGTAGCAGATGCCTATGATGCTATGAAATCTGATCGACCTTACCGTAAAGCTCTCACAGAAGAAACAGCTATCCAAGAGTTTAAACGGGAGAGTGGTAGTCAGTTTGACCCTAAAGTAGTAGAGGTATTTTTAGAAATATTAAAAACTACTAAAAAACTAAAGCAGGGCGGTGCTAAAATACCTTATAATTAATTTGTTAAATTTTTCTAATAAGTAAGTTAAAAAAGATTGTAAGAGGAGGGGATTTTTGAATAATAAAAGATATATAATTGCCTATGATTTGGGTACGACAGGAAATAAAGCGACAATATTTGATGATGAAGGAAATCTTGTTTCCAGTACTTTTAGCGGTTATAAGACCTATTATCCGAAAACCTCCTGGGTTGAACAGGAACCTAAAGACTGGTGGAAGGCAGTAGGTTCGTCCAATAAAAAGTTGTTGGAGAAAAGCGGGATTAAAACTTCTGAAATAGCTTGTCTAACCTTTAGTGGTCAGATGATGGGATGTGTACCGGTAAATAAAAATGGTGAACCCCTGGGTCACGCTTTAATCTGGGCTGACCAGAGGGGAGTAAAACAGGCAGAGCAATTAATTTCAAAATTAGGAAAAGAATATTTTTATCGAACCGTAGGCCATCGCCCCAGTGCATCTTACTCTGCAGCAAAGATAATGTGGATAAAGGATAATGAACCGGATAGGTTTAAGAGAATATATAAGGTTTTACAGGCAAAAGATTTTGTAGCTGCCAGAATGACGGGTAATTTCTATACTGATTATTCTGATGCTTCAGGTACAAATTTATTTGACATAAATAATTTGGCCTGGTCTGATGAAATTATTGAGGCAGCAGGACTAGTAAAGGATATTTTACCAGAAGCCGTTCCTTCCACTAAAATTGTAGGAAAATTGACGAGATCAGCAGCCTCAGAATTACGTTTAACGGAAGGAATTCCTGTTATAATCGGTGGTGGGGACGGTTGTTGTGCTGCAGCAGGTGCTGGAGTGATTGCCCCGGGGACCACCTACCATTATCTCGGTTCATCTTCCTGGATCGGGATAACTACAGAAAAACCGATTATAGATCCCCAGATGCGTACTTTTAATTGGGTTCATGTAGTGCCTGGATTATACAGCCCGACGGGAACGATGCAGGCTGCCGGTGCCTCATATCAGTGGATGAGGGATATACTTTGTCCAATGGAGACTAAAGAAGCAGAAGAAAAAGGTATTAGTCCATATCAGATTATGGATAAGAAGTCAGCAAAAATTCCTGTCGGGTCAAGTAATTTGCTCTATTTGCCTTATTTGATGGGAGAAAGGAGTCCATATTGGAACCCTTTAGCTAAAGGTGCATTTATTGGGTTAAGTATAAAGCACACCCGGAATCATATGATTCGAGCTGTAATGGAAGGTGTTGCTCTGAATTTAAAAATCATCCTGGATGCTTTCATTGAACAAGGAGCGGAGATAGATAAAATCCGTTTGATTGGTGGTGGAGCTAAGAGTATTATTTGGAGGAAAATCTTGGCCGATGTGTTTAATAAGACGATTATTATTCCCCATTTGCTGGATGAGGCAACATCCATGGGAGCAGCTTTAATTGGTGGTGTTGGTGTTGGTATCTATGATGACTTTGGTTTTGCAGATAAAATGTTTAAGATTAAAGAAAGTATAATTCCTGATGAGAATAATTCTAAGATATATAATAGAATCTACCCGGCATTTAAAGATGCTTATAAGGGGCTTGAGGGGGTTTATGATATTTTAAATGGTTAAGGTAAAATAATAAATATGCTGAAGTTCCGAACAAGCTTCAATGAGCTTCTACAGTTTGTGCCCACTCTGAAGTCTGAAGTAATTCGCCGAGAAAGTTTCAAGAGACCGGCTTCCGCGTGTATCTAGCGATGAAATTGTATGGCGAGGGCAGTGGAACGTCGCTGGCGGTATTGAGTTGGACGATCTCCTCTGTGGTAAGCGACCAGCCCACACTTCCCAGATTATCCTCCACTTGCTCCAAAGTACGGGCGCCAAATATTGGCGCTGTGACACCTGGCTGCTGTAGCAGCCAATTTAGGGCAACTTGAGCAGGAGACTTATCGCGCGCTTCTCCTATCTCTATTAAGGTATCTATTATCCGCCAAGTGCGCTCGCTCTCTCGTTGTTCGGGCAGGTCGTCCCAGCGGTCACCCCGAGCTACGCGGCTGCCAGACGGAGGCGACTGTTTACGCCTGTACTTACCAGAGAGCCACCCCCCTGCCAGAGGTGACCAGCAGATCACTCCTATTCCCTCAGATCTGCAAAGAGGCAGTAGCTCCCACTCTGTACTGCGCACCAGTAGACTATACTCTGGCTGCAGACAGTCGAAGCGAGTTAAGCCATGCATACGGCTGAGCATAATCGCCCGATCCAGTTGCGAGGCGGTGTAGTTGGATGCGCCTATATAGCGTACCTTGCCAGCGTGCACCAAGTCGTTGAGAGCCCACAGCGTCTCCTCCAGCGGAGTGGAGGCATCCCAACAGTGCATCTGATACAGATCCACGTAGTCGGTCTGTAGACGGCGAAGACTGGCGTCAATCTGGTCAAAGATGTGCTTTCTTGATAGGCCAGAGTCGTTAGGCCCATCACCTACGGGGAAGAAGACCTTCGTGGCCACGATCATTTGTGAACGGTTGCCTTGTCTCTTAAGCCAGTGCCCAAGCATGACCTCGGCCTTCCCCTTGTTGTATGTATTAGAGGTGTCGAAAAAGTTACCTCCAGCTTCAACGAAACGGTCACTTATAGAATACGCCATCGCTTCATCGGCGCCCCAGCCGAAGGTCTGCGTTCCCATGCATAGTTCCGAGACTTTAAACCCGGTTCTTCCTAAAAATCGGTATTGCATCATTACCCTCCTTCTACAGTTGGGCTCTAATTTGAGCGGGGCCTTCGGAGTGAAGACCCCGCGATGTTACGCTTACGCCAGGACTGAATCTGCTAGTCCATGTCCATCATAATCTGATACATCGACTTTTGGCTATCGCGACCTAGGCGCTCGGTGATCTTCTCCCACTCGTCGTACACTGTTTTCAGTGCCACCTGCGGATCCTTCTCACCCACAATCGCCATGTTGACATTCAGATCTAGCACCGTGTCCACGTATTCCGGCTTGCCTGGGATGCGCAGGTCAATAAGTACGTTCGGGTTCTCCAGGTCGGCCTGGACGGCAGCTAAATACTCCTTGGCATCTTGTTCAGAGATCCCAGCGTTAATCCACGCCTGAAGGTTTTTAATGTGGCTGTAGCGGTACACGTTGTAGCCGCTATCTCCCACCATCACGTCCTGCATGCTAATCTCTGGGCTGTTCATGAACTTCAGGAAGTCATAAGCAGCTTCCTGATTTTTACAGGTCTTTGTGATGGCACCCACCCAGCCGCCAAAACTCAGGACCGGAGCGAAATTAGGCTCTGCTAACTTCACCCACTTCTGGTTCTCACGATCCCATACTTCCGTGGCGCCAGGGCGCACAGCAGAGCCGCAGTCACCTATAACAGCAGGGTTGGCGAAGCTCTTATCATTACATTGCCCAGGGATGCCACCCCACTCGATAGTCATGGCGATATTACCGGTGCTCGGGAAAGCCGAGCGAATCTCACCCACACCCCATGCCTCCATACCCGGAGGGCCGAACTTGGTCATCTCCTTGTACAGCTCAAGACCCTTGAGCATGCCTGGCTGGTTGACCAATGGCTTCATCGTCTCGGGGTCGAAGTACAGCTGGCCGTGGTACTTGTCTACTTGACCGGGCATGACACTGTAGGGCGCCGTAAAGTTCCAGAACCACCAATGGGCCTGGCCGCCGCGGGCCATGGGTTGTGCCCATCCGTAGTCCGACTGGCCGTCGCCGTTCCAGTCCCAACCGGTAAAGAACTCAGCCACATCACGAAGTTGATCCATGGTCTTTGGGACTTGCAGGTCGTAACCGTACTTTGCCTTGAAATTGGCCTGATTGTCCGCGTCGGTGAAGAGATGGCGGCGGTAGAACAGTGTGTGTGTGTCGCCATCCAGCGGTAAGGCGTAGACTTTACCCTGCCAGGTCGCAAGCTTTTCTCGGAACGCTGGTAGAATATCCTCCCAGGCGGGGTTCGTGTCCGGGTTGGCGATGTAGTCGTCGAGGGTGACAATATAGGGGGTAAAATCAGGTAGCCAGGTCGAGCCAACGACAATCATGTCGAAGGTGGGCACTTTTGTAACGAAGGGGGTCATAATTTTTGAATACAGCTCTTCGTACGGTACCTCAATTACCTTCACTTCCCCACCAGTCAGCGCGGTCCACTCCTTACCATGATCAATAAGCGGGCCAGCGATATAGGGGCCTGGTTGGGTAACCACAGTCAACTTGACTCCCTCATATTTCTTAGTAGCTCCTGTAGATGCAAATGAAAAAGCTCCAATCATTGAAACAATTAATGCTAACAACAATACCCATAATAATGATTTTTTCATTTTCTTTCTCTCCTTTTTTTGTTTTTTTGTTTACAAATAAATTGAGATTTGCTTATTACATCTTAATAGAACCACCTCCTCTTATATAATTTTTTAGGTTCAGATATTGTTACCTTTTGAAAGTATCTTCAAGCTCTCTCACTTGATCGCTCCCAATGTGAGACCACTAACGATATATCGTTGGAACAGTAGAGTAAAGAGAAATACGGGTACCATAGCCACAAGCAACATGGCGGATATATCCCACCACAAAGCGGCGCTGCCATGAGTCAACCCCGCAATCAGAGCAGGGAAGGTCCGCGCGTTACTGAACGTTAGAGTAATGGCGAAGAGCAACTCATTCCACGAGAAGATGGTGGTGAAGACACTGGTGGCCGCGAGGCCTGGTAGCGATAACGGTATGACGATCTTCCAGAAGGCTCCGAAGTAAGAGCAGCCGTCGATGCGGGCACTATCTACTAGCTCCTTGGGAATGCTGCTGAAGAAGCCTTTCATGATCCATACAACGAAAGGCACACTCGCTACTGTATGGGCGATGATCATGCCGGGCACGGTATCCAGTAGACCTAAACGGCTGTACAGGATGAAGTAGGGAATGACCAGCACGATAGGGGGCAGCATGCGTTGAGAGAGGATGAAGAAGGCGATATCCTTATTCTTCCAGCGCCTGAACCTAAATTGCACCAGAGCATACGCAGCCAGCGAACCAAGAATCACTGAGACCACAGTGCTCCCTCCAGCGATAAGGACACTGTTCCACAAGGTGCCCAATATCTCTGTCGGGCTGTGCGTCCCACGCTCACCGGTGCTGGGGAGCAAACCTACATCTCGCCAGGCATACATAGTGGGTTTGAACTGCAAGTAAGGGATGTACTTAGGTGGAAAGGTGAATGCATCCCGGGGCTCTTTGAAGGCCGTGACAAAAGTCCAATACAGTGGGAAGATCATGACCGCCGTAACCACGATCAATATCAAATAGATAAGGTCAGTCTCTAGCCGTTTCTTTGCTCGTCGTGATATCTGCATACATCCGCTCCTTTAACCTAAATATCAAGGGCCGTCATTCAACGGCCTATTCCATTTCCCTCTCAGTGGGAAAAACCCGCGTCAAGACGATGAAAAAGATAATCGATAGGATCATCAGAACATAGGCGATGGCAGCACCATATCCTAGCCTAAACTGGCTCAGGCTAACAATTTTTGCATACATAGTAGAGCTCTCAGTGGTAATACCTGGCCCCCCCGCCGTCATAACGAAGATAATGTCGAAAATCTTGAGCGCCTCCACCAGCCGCAGGAGGATAGCAATGACCAAAATAGACGATATCATAGGCAACGTTAGGTAGAAGAAGGTCTGGATACGCGACGCACCGTCCACCGCAGCTGCTTCAAATGGTTCCGTAGGCAGGGACTGCAATCCAGCAAGCAGAATTATAAATACAAAGGGAGTCCATTGCCAGACGTCGGTGATGACGATCGACATCAGTGATGTGCGGCCGCTGGATAACCATAGCATAATCGGTAAATGCAATAAACCCAAGATGTGATTGATTGGACCATTGGTGACATGATACAGCATGCGCCAGGTGTAGCCGACAGCGACTGGGGTGGTCATCATTGGCAGAATAAGTAGTACGCGGAAGATACTCTGACCTCGCAATTTACGATTGAGGAGAAGAGCTAGGCCGAAGCCAAAAATCACCTCAAGGCTGATAGCTGCTGCTACGAAGATTACTGTATTGCGTAGTGTTTGCCAGAAACGCAAGTCTCTGATGAGCTCAACGTAGTTGCCTAGACCAGCGAAGGTCATCGGTTTACCTGCCGCAACATCCCAATTGAGAAAAGACAATACAAAGGAAAATATCAGAGGAAAGATGCCAATAAGTAAAAGATACACGATGGTAGGAACTAGCATGTAGTACTTGGTATATCGATCAGGAAACATCTTGCGCATCCAAGAGCTTCCCCTCGAAGGTACACCTGACCTTCTCATCGTACTAGAGTTTATCGTATCCCCTTTGATTATCATATGAGTCCTTTCTCCTTTTTGATATCTTTGTTAAGAGGAGACCTTGATAAATTTTCAAATTTGCATATTGCTGCAGTATATAAAACATAGTTACACTATATTAACTATTTATAATATACACTAATGAAATGTTCTTGTCAATATCTTAAAAAAGGCCTCAAAAAGGCCAGAATTGATTATCCCGGAGAGAAGAGGTATTATTGATTATATAAATATAGAACATGATTATTATGAAATTTGGGAAAGGATTCTTTTACCTTAGGTCATCTATTATTTGTAAAAAGAAATAGATAAAAAAGGAGATGAGTATTATGGAAGAATATCGGATTTATGTTGTTTCCACATTTAAGATGAAACCGGGAAAGACAAAAGGGTCTCATTTTTTATCCAAAAAGAAGGATTTTTAATATATATGTAGTATATATTGATTGGAGAAAGTGTGACTTACCGTTTATAAAGTGCTGAAAAAGGAAAATCCCCATAAAATTACTTTTTGCGAATTTATATTTCATACAAAAATAAATAACTTCTTGTTATAAGAGAGGAGAAACCATGATGAAAACTTTCTATAATAAAGATGAAAATTATGTTAATGAGATGTTAGAAGGTATTATAAATGCGCATTTAAACTTACTTAAAAAGGTTAATGGTGAAATTAGGGCAATTGCTCGAGCAGATGCACCGATAAAGAGCAAAGTAAGCATTGTAACCGGCGGTGGTTCAGGCCATTTACCAGTATTCATGGGATATATTGGAAAAGGATTATTGGATGGTGCTGCTAGATGAGAATAATCGACGAGGGGTTGCAGGCCTTTTTTACGCCTATAAAGTTGCCGGAGCATGTGCAGATAAAGGGGGCTCTTTAGAGGAAGTGTATCAGACCACTAAAGGAGCCCTGAAAAACATAAAAAAATAAAGAGTCTATTGATCTAAAAGATCTATCGGTTATGTTTGATGAAGCGATTAAAGCAATTATAAAGACAGGAAAAGCTTCGGTTGGTCAAAAAACTATTTTAGATACATTTATACCAACTTTTAAATTTTTTCTGGCGATTGATCATGGCCCATTTAGCGGTAGTGGATTATGTAATAGTCCATGAGCTAGTCCACCTGGAGGAAAAGAATCATTCCCGGATATTTTGGGATAAGGTGAAAAGTTTAATACCGGATTATAAAAAATATCAGGGGTGGCTGAAAAGAAGAGGGAAAGAGGGTTTAGAATTTAAATAAAAAATAAAGAAGGGAGGAGTTATAAATATGCCCCATGTAATTATTAAAATGTATGCGGGAAGAACCGAAGAGCAAAAGAAAAAACTGGTAAAAGTTATAACGGATTCTATAATTAAAATAGTCGATGCTGATGATAAATATGTCTCTATTGCTATTGAAGATGTAAGTCCGGAAGACTGGGCGGAAAAGGTATATCGTCCGGATATATTAGAGAAGCAAAACACACTTTATAAGAAACCAGGATATAATCCGTTTTGTGAATAATAAGACTGTTCTATTTATATATCTTGTATAATAGCACGATAAGGGATGAAAGTAGGGGACAGTTAACCAGCTCATTGTAATATTTTTATGGAGAGAAGGGATAGAAGGCTGGAAAGGGTCAAAGGAAGGTTTTTTTAAAAGGAGGTCAATATGTTTTGGGCAGTAGTAGTAGGAATTATCTTGATGGCGGTGTTAGGTTTTATCCCTTTGTTAGGCCCACTTATGGCTGGTTTTATCGTGGGATTGATTGTTGGAGGAGCAGGAAATGGAGCCTTAGCTGGGTTTTTAAGTGGGAGTATCGGAGGAATTTTTGCCATGTTTGTTCTTACCAGTTTAGGTGGGGTATTAGGCAGTATTACTGGCGGATTACTGGGAGGTGTATTAGGTGGAATGTTTGGGGCCATATTAGGAGGAGGGATTTTTATAGCTACCCTTTATTTCGGTTTATTAGGACTAATCGGGGGAGCTCTGGGAGGTCTGGTCCGACCTAGATAGGGGGAATATAGGTCAGAAGAAAATCTTGAAAAGATGCCAGGTAAATTGGAATTAATAATTAATAACTGAAAAATGGTAGTTTCTTCAATACGAATTTTTATCTTCCATCTTTCGAGGTTTTGTCAAGGCTATTGAATCATGTTGTCCAACTAAAAAGAAAAGTGATTATTAATTAAAAGATGGAAAAGGGATTTTTTTAATTTAATAATTGCGCAATTACGTAATTGAGTAATTATATAGAAGAAAAATCAAAAAGTATAAAGAGAAGGGAGAATTTATCATAAAATCTAAAGAAAAGAAGGTTGATCCGAAAAAAGTTAGAAAGGAAGTAGAAAAAGTCTATGGTCAGTCTGTATCAAAAGAAGGTGGAAATTGTTGCGGGAGTGTAGAAAAATCATGTTGTTCTACTTTAGCTATAGCCAAAAGTATCGGTTATAGTGAAGAGGACCTGGCTAATCTTCCTCTTGATTCTGGTATTACCAGTTTTGGTTGTGGAAACCCATTAGCCTACAGTGAAGTTAGAGAAGGGGAGACTGTACTTGATCTGGGTATGGGTACCGGGCTTGACCTTTTGATTGCTTCTCGCAAGGTAGGGCCTTCAGGGCGGGTTATCGGGGTGGATATGACCGAGGAGATGATTGAAAGAGCGAAGGAGAATATTAAGGCAGCAGGGGTTACTAATGCGGAAGTACGTAAAGGGTTGATCGAGGATCTTCCGGTGGATTCCTCTTCGGTCGATTGGGTGATCTCCAATTGTGTGATTAATCTTTCTCCCGAAAAAGAGAAAGTATTTTCGGAAATTGCTCGAGTGCTGAAACCGGGAGGTAGAATGGTAGTTTCCGATCTAGTAGCTGAGGATCTTCCTCCCTGGATGTCTGAAAATAAAAAATTATATTGTTCCTGTATCTCCGGGGCGATTAGTGAAAAAGAATATCTTTCTGGATTACGTAAAGCTGGATTAGAGCAAGTGAAAGTTAATGAGCGTCAGGTATACAAGTTTGACGAGATAGAGTCAATTATTAAATCATCAGATGATCTATCTTTCTTATCCGCGGTAGGAAATGGAGAAGAATTAGGTTCAAAAGAAGCAATCAGGCGAATAGCCAGAGAATTGGATGGTAAAGTGACCAGTGTGAAGATTTCTGCTCGCAAACCGGTACTTTAGCCTCATTTTTCAGTTCTAGTTGGAAAATTCCCCAACAATCTTGTTGTTATCTGGGGATTTTTATTTTAGTAGGAATTCCTTATATAAATATATTCTTTAATATTAATATCAGGAGGAATAAAAATGGAAAAAATATTTGGTTTATGGGTTAATCATGAAAAAGCTATTATTGTCAGCTTAATGGGTAGAAGACACAAGGTTATCCATGTAGAATCAGATATCGAGGGACACTTTCGACTAAAAGGTGGCTCACGATCTAAAACGCCCTATGGTCCACAAGATGCTACTTCAGAAAGCAAAAAAGATTTTCGTTATAGTCAACATCTTAATATCTATTTTCAACATATTATTGATTTGCTTAAAGATGCAAAACAAATTTTTATTTTTGGTCCGGGTGAAGCAAAATTTGAGTTAAAAAAGAGGATAGAAAAAAATAATATGTTTTTAGATAAGATCTCCGATATCGAGATAACCGATAAGTTGACTGAACCGCAAATTGTAGCAAAAGTAAAAAAATATTTTGACAAAGAATAAGAAAGGAAAAGAATAGTTGGGTCTCGACATTTGACGTACCTATATAAAGGTAACGGGAGAGATCTTTTAGATATGAGTAGTTTTAATAGGAGGTATGTAAATGAATATTTATAAATATGCTATGAAGATGGAAAAAGACGGTGAAAATTATTATCGTGAACTTGCTAACAAAACAGAGGATATAGGGCTCCAAAAGATTTTAAAAATGTTAGCTGATGAAGAAGTTAGACATTATAATATTATCGAACAAATGATGAAAAGTAAGGCAAGTGCAGAATTAGCAGAAACAGGTATATTAAAGAAGGTTAAGAATATCTTTATTAAAATTAAAGGAAAAAATCTAGTATTTAACTTTGACTTACCACAGATAAATTTCTACCGCAAAGCTCAGGAAATTGAAGAAAAGAGTTATAAGTTTTATATAGAAATGAGCGATAAGGTTGAAATCGAATCGCAAAGAAAAGTATTTTTAAAGTTAGCAGGAGAAGAAAAAAAGCATATGTTTCTACTGGAAAACTTAGTTGAATTTGTTTCCAGGCCCGAGACATGGATTGAAAATGCAGAATTTAATCATTTAGATGATTATTAAGATATAAATTATTCTGAGCGGTTTTGATTGTAATAACATTAGTGCGGAAAAGTCTTTTTTAGTTTCATTACTTATACAAAAAGTTCTGAACCTGTCCAATAGGGGGAGCCAGAAAATAATCAGCCCTTTAGCCTTTGCTGAAGGGCTTTTTTAGCTTTATAAAATACTTTTACCAAAAGAAGGATTTCTTAAAATGATGTAGTATTAATAATATTTAATTAATTTTAAAGACAAATTAAAAAATAAATAAAGAGGGCAATTCTTTAATGAAAAAAAATATATTTTATTCATTAGGTATGGTTTTTATTGTAATAATTCTTCTTTTTTTAACCGTCTCTTCCCAAGCCATTAATGTTAAAGATTATATCCAAGGTAAATTTCCTTCTATATTTATTTTTTATCTTTCTTCTCTTGAAAACCTTGACTCATACGAGAAGGAATTTATTGATTTATTAGAAAAACTACCAGAAGAAGAACAGGAATATTACGCTAAAGAAGTTTATAAAAATGGTTTTTCTCCGGAACTTTTAAAAGAGGTTAAAAACGGTAAAAAAATTCAAATACCTACCAGTAATCCTCCTATTACTATTATAGCCAAAGAAAAACCAATGGAAAGTCTACCTTCTCTGATAAAAAGAATCAAACCCTCTACGGTTATTATTTTTGCTTATGACGATAAAGGAGAATTTTTAAAGCTAGGTAGTGGTTTTTTTATCAGTCAGAATGGTGATGTGATTACTAATTATCACGTACTTCAGGGAGCAAGCTCTGCCGAGATAAAGACCGCCGATGAAAAAACTTATCCTATAACTTATATCCTAGCAGGAGATGAACAAAATGATGTTACCCGTCTTTCCGTAAATATTCCTTCTAAATATGTCTATCCTTTATCTTTAAGCAAAACCATCCCAGATGTAGGGGAAAGAATAATTGTGTATGGTAGTCCATTAGGACTGGAAAACACCGTCAGTGATGGGATTGTCTCGGCGATAAGAGATATTCCTGATTACGGAAGGATTATTCAAATTACTGCTCCTATCTCACCTGGCTCCAGTGGTAGTCCAGTCTTAAATCTGCAGGGAGAAGTTATCGGTATAGCTACTTTTCAAATGGTAGAAGGACAGAACTTGAATTTTGCCATTCCTAGTGAAAAAATAGCCAGCCTTATTTTAACCGAAGAAAATAAAATATCGATCACCGAAGAAGTTTTTGGTCAGGAGAGTAAAGCAAAAAAAGATTCAGATTATGACGAAGCTTTTAAAAAAGCGTTATATTTTATGGATAAGGAAGAGTATGAGAAAGCATTACTTTATTTAGAGATTGCAATTAAAACAGAATTATTATCATTAAAAGAGAATGTGTATGTTAATATTGGATTCTGCTATGGTAACCTAGGTAATCATGTTAAAGCTGTAGAAGCATATAAACAGGCAATTCGTATTGATCCTAATGATACTAACGCTTATTATAATTTAGGTGTTGCTTATGATAGGCTTGGTCTTTATAAAGATGCCATAGAAGCTTTTAAACAAGGAATTCGTATTGATCCTGACTATGCTAACTCCCACTTCTTTTTAGGTTATTCTTATCTTCTAATCGGAGATAAAAGTTCAGCTTTAGATGAATATAAAATTCTTAAAGAATTAGATATTGATAAGGCTAATGAGTTATTTGATTTGATTTATTAATAAAAGTAAGTTTGTATTTGTTAATGGGTTATATTATTAAATACAAAAATAGATAGGTATAAAAATGGAAATCAATTTTTACAAAAACCCCCTCTTCGAAGATTTTAAAATTACTGACGATTCAAAAAAGCTACATTTTTTGGAAGAGGCTATTAATGAATCAGTCAATTTGATTAATTGTGGATTAGATTATTTTAGTAAAATTAATTTTACTAATAATGACTTAGTCTATTCTTTATCTTTTTTAAATTTATCCAGAGGTTTTGAATTATTAATGAAATGTATGATATGTTACAAAAGATACGATAACACAAAGGACAATAAACTTTTTAAAAAACATTTTCCCACATATGATGAAATAATAGGTTATGGGCATAATCTAAATAGATTAAGAAATGAAATTATGAAAAATTATCAAGGATTATTTCGAGGAAAAACTTCTAATACAAAAATGATTTCCCAATTAAAAGAAGATCGTGATTTTATCAGTAAAGATAAAAAACTTATTAGAATATTAAAAATAATTTCAAAGTATGGAACCAAAGGTCGCTATTATGAATTAGATTATGTAACTTCAGATAATAAGAAGAATAAGATAAGTCCAAAATTTGAAATGGAAAGATTGATTATGGAATTTTTAGAAAAAGATGAACAATTACGCAATACCTTTACAAATAGTATAAATAATGAAGATCTTTTAATCTGTGATAAAGTTTGGCAAGAAATAATTGAGCAATATATTAGGCCATATTTAAATAAATTTATGGAAGCTTTATCTCGTCAATTTTCATATGGCATTTTAGGAAATAAAGCGAAAATGAAGATTAATTGATAGATTTGTGTTTGTTTCATAATGGTTAGAATAAGAGTAGGGTAGTATTTTATTGATAAATAAGGCATGATAAGCTATTATATCGGACTTATTGCCCTAGTAGGAAAGTTAATTAACTCCTTTAGTTTATAGATATTTCGTAATTCTTTTATAATTTGGTTCCAATTAGAAAACGATAGGGGAGCCAGACAGGACGATTTTAGAACTTTTTGTATGAGTGATGAGATTGAAAAAGTGTATCAAGAGTTAGAAGAAGTTATTAATATCTGTTGAGAATTAAAAGAAAGAACTACTCTAGACAAAGTTCTACCTTTTGAATTAACTTACACTTCCTATTGGATAGATTCAGAACTTTTATTTGGTATAAGGTAAAAAAATAGAGGGATATTGAAAATAGGAGTTCAACCTAAAATCACTAAATATTATTAATTTACAAAGCAAAACAGTCATAACATAAAAATTTTAGTACGGTGGAAGATATCTAATGACCTGTTTTTACACAGAAGACGGCAAAGATAATACTTCTAAGAAAAACCACTTGTAAGGGCTTTTTAAAAATGCTATAAGCTTACTAAGTTATAATTTATATTGTAATTAAAGTATTTTTATTAATGCCGTAACTGGAAAATGATCTGAAAACCCTTTTACCCATTTATTCTTTCTTTTCCTATATGGCTTTGGTTTACTACCTTCTTTTATGCGATTTGGACGGAAAATATTTATGGATTTTTCATCAACTTCAAGACCATTATTGCCTACAAGAATTCCTTTGGAAACCATAATTTGATCTAACATATTCCATCCTGCTGGATTTTTACTATAGTAATAAGTTCCTGACGTGGTCTCATCCATCAATGACCATGTTAAATTATAAAGATAAGGTCGAGATTTAGTACTATTTTTTCGAACTTGTACACGGGCACGGTTTCTTATGGAAAAAAGATACTCCTGAATAGAGCGATTAAAAGGTTCGTCATTAAAGTCACCCATTACAATTATATTTGCATCAGCATCTAATTGATAAAATTGATCTACTACCCATGCACAGTTCTCTGCAACCATTATTCTGAATGGTTCACTTTCATATTGTCCACTTGATCGAGAGGGCCAATGATTGCCAATTACATGAAGTATGCTCCCATTGTTAACTTGGAAGGTAACCACCAGAATATCTCTTGTAGGGTAACATTTACGAACATTATAAGCCACAGCTTCAGGATCAGACAAAACAGATTTTCGGTATACAAATCCTACATCTATCTTTCTGATATCCGGACTATCATGATGAACAACCGCATATTCATTACCATGAGGTAGTTCATTAAGTAGGTCTTTAATCACCTTTTCAGATTGGACTTCACAAATTCCCAGTAAATCAGGTCCTAGAGGATCATAAAGTTCAGAGATTACTGAGGCGAGGTTCTTAACTTTATTTTCATAGTGTTCTTGCGTCCATTCTTCTTTTAATTCAGGATGTTGTAAAGGCTCAAATAAATTTTCTAAATTATACCAAGCAATTTTTAATGTTGACATGATTATAATACCTCCTTCTTTTAAGCCCTAACGAAAAGTTCATCTGACCGCTTTCCGTTATGATCCAAGCAGTCAGGTGAAACTACCTGTTAGACTCTTGTCTCTTTTTTCTCATCCAAATCAGACATTATTTGAAATATCGGATGATGGGATAATTTTAAGGGAACATCAACTAAAATATGGTTAATGTAAAAGTAGAAATATTGAAGGGGATTAATCTTATTATGATATTTGATCATAAATTATAGGAATATCTCTTATAAAATGATGGTTTAAAAAAGTCTAATATAATATTTAATTAGTTATAGAAATTAAACTTATATTTAGTGGATTGTCCTCCTTGACAAAATAATAAATAACTTTTTAAGTAAATTCCGTAAGGTATTTCCCAATAATTAGGAATTGCCCTTTCGGCTTTTTAAAGTATACATATTAACTCAAACTATCTTTATTTATTATATATGACATTTTTATCAAAAATCCTTCTTTTTTTAGAAAAAAATTTATAATTTCCGCTTATGATTGCCTATGAAACTTAAAAATTGTTTGTTATACGCGAAATTTGAAGGGGTATTTTTATAGTTAGGGGTTAGAATAACTCAAAAATCCCTTTTTTGACGTTTTTTAATTACAGAAGGCGACAGAAAGGAGTGGTTATCAATAGGTCTAGGTGAATTCCTTGGAAAGGAGGCAATGTTTTAGGGAGTTGCCGAAGCCGCCAAAGGTGATTTGGATGAAGCGCAGTTAAGTCGGCAACCCCATGTTAGGCAATCGTTTGCTTGGCGATTAAATGTTATTACACTATTTTACTGCCTTGTCTAAATGCCAAATTGCTTTGTATCAACCCACTCCATTGATAAAAGGGACCAAAAATCCAAAGCCAGTTTGTTGAGGACATAATCATAGGGAAGCCAGCCGTATCCACCGTCACCCCAGCTTGTTCCCCACGAATTGCGGATCAGCAGCGCCCCTGTAGTCTCCTTGTTGCATTTCATGTTCTTTATCTTCCTGCCGTCATCGTAACCGACCGCAACTATTGCGTGTCCCCACTGGGCAATCTCCCCGGGACAAGGGTAAGGTATACCGGCTTTCACATTGGCGTCACCAAATGTGGGGAATCCCCAGAAGCCGAACATTGAAGGGACCCCGGCAGCCAGATACTGCTTTACCGTTGAAAGTACCGTAGCAGGCGGTACATTTGCACCTAAAGTGTCGTGGCAGAAGTATTTGAGTGCCTCATAGTTGTCCGCAACTGCATAGACAAAGCAGGGTGGTTCCTTATCGAAGTCGGGTACATTATAAGGCCAGTACTTCTCGCCAGGTACCCCACACAGTGTAAGTGCGCCCATGACATTCCTGAGCCATGCCCCTGTATCGCCCGTCACCTCCATCAGATTGCGGGTAGTCTTGTAGACAAAGAGGCGGGAACCTTCTATGTGCTTACCATAAGCCCTTCGCTGAAAATATTCAACTATCCCTACACCAGCATGGGCTGTACATGAACCGAGAGTTAACTGATTTTCTATTGGCGAGCACCACTGCCTCAGATCAACTATTGCAGGGAGTGTCAATGTCTTGTCGGCTAAACCAAGCTTTTTAGCCATATTTTTTATATCCGGATGTTCCACAGAATAGTCCCGCAGGTCAGGCATTGGCGGCAACCAGCCTGTTCCAACTGTTTCCTTTGTTTCAAGAATTTCTACTTTTTTGTATAAAGTATACATTTTATTTACCACCTTTTATTTCTTTTTTTTTCTTATTTGGCCTGTATCTTTCTTAAAGAAAGGCCTTTATCGACCATAGAAGACCTTACCTTCCTTACATCAAATCATCTCATATAGCATCACCCCCCTCAATCCGCCAAGTAAAATGGCGCCTAACTTGTTTATATTCGAACTTAGTTGCGACTCGCGGGCACAAAATCCTAGCCACGCTAAAACGGGTTTATTCCTTATTTTTGTTACCTTCAGTAAAGGTAAAATGAAAGTGCGTCTAGACCAAGCTCTTTTACTCTTGGTTCGAATGCATTGATGAGATCTTTATTGTATAATTCAACTCCATCACCTTGCAACAAGACATCCCCATCAGTGAAGTTCAGTCTATCCTCATAGAGTATCTCCGTAGAGAATATCGAAATCTGCTCTTTAAACAGGCTGACTGCATCTAGGCCAAAATCAACCCCCCGATTGGGGATGCCAGCGGGTACGGTAGGTGGTAGAAGATCGCTATTAGCAGCCACAATGGTACCCGTAGCAGCAGAGAGCAGGTCTCCATCCAAAAATCTGGGCTCTTTCGGCCACGGTGCCGTGCCCTCGGTAGAGAACCAAATATCAATATCCAACTCCTTAAGATGCTTGATCAGCGCTTCAGGATTTTCCAGCCAGAAACTACGGCCCCGTTCCTTTACCACCTCGAGGAATTTAAGAATGGCCTCCCGTTTACCTATGAATTGAAGCGCATCCAGGCCAAGGTCTAGCGGGCGAGGAATGTCGAAAGCAAAAAGGAGAGCCGAGTTGGGTAGGATAGCCCCGTTGGTGGCCAGTAAATCACCGGCTGTAAACCACCCCTCAGGATGATCGAGTTCGGTAGAGAACGCAACAAATCTTTTCTCGATGTCGATGACATCAACGGCATCCAAGCCAAGATCGAACTCCACCTTAAATATACCCAAGAGCTCATAATTCCTCATATAGACGTACCCTGTCGCATTAAGCAGATCACCATCAGAGATGATAGGGTTGCCATCACTAGGTTTTGGGCCTCGGGTAACGAAATCCTCTTCAGTAGAAAAGAAAACACCCTTTAGTGGGACTTCGCATTGGGCAGTTGCCAAACCTATCAGCATAAATATGATAGACACTAGTAACAACATCGGACTAATCTTAAATTT
>Ga0315285_10001605_pt1 | contig 23694 bp, 17 predicted proteins | sample YL17G09_36_MG_FD_203698 | JGI IMG/M metagenome (GOLD analysis project Ga0315285, IMG submission 203698) | Sediment microbial communities from Yellowstone Lake, YNP, Wyoming, USA - YL17G09_36 | ecosystem: Environmental > Aquatic > Freshwater > Lake > Sediment | place: USA: Wyoming | collected... | reverse complement strand
TGAAGACTGCTCGCGGCACAAGAGCCGGTGAACAGTACCGCGGCAGAATGTGGAGACAGACCGGAATGACCAGCCAGGACATGCCGCCCGACCTTACGTCCTTCGCCGTGCGCGAGGACCTGCGGTCGATCTACGACGAGTACTACCTGGACGAGCGGACGCTCGAATGGCGCCGCCTGGGTGCCGTCGACAAGGCGGCGAACATCGTCTCGCTCTGCCAGGCCGTGCCGCACCAGACGATCCTGGACATCGGCTGCGGGGAAGGCAGCGTCCTGGTACGCCTGGCCGAACTGGACTTCGGAGGCGTCCTGCACGGGCTGGAGATTTCGCGGACTGCCCTCGATGCCGTTTTGGCCCGGGCGATCCCCCGGCTGGCGGGGTGCGAGATGTTTGACGGCTACCGCATCCCTCACGCGGACGGGGCCTTCGACCTTGCTATTCTCAACCATGTCATCGAACATGTGGAGCACCCGCGGAAGTTGCTCTACGAGGCAGCTCGGGTGGCGCGGCATGTGTTCATAGAGGTGCCCCTCGAAGACAACCTCCGCCTGCCGAGCCACTACGTCCCCAGCAAGGTCGGGCACATCAACGTCTACTCGATCAAGACGTTCCGCATGCTTGTCGAGACTTCCGGCCTGGCGATCCTGGCTGAGGCCGTCACGTGCTCTTCGAAGGAGGTCTACCGTTTCCAGGCCGGCTGGAAAGGGGCGCTGGCACGGGGGGCAATCAACGCCTTGCACCGCGTCGCGCCTCGCATGGCCGAGCGGGTCTTCTGCTACCATGCATCCCTCTTGTGCCGCCCCGGGCAATCCGTAGTACCGACGCCGGCCTGAAAGAATCCGCGAGGAAATCGCCTATGAGACCTTTGATCAACGCCGCCCGCAGGATCAGGAGCTGGCTTAGGCAGCTCGTGGGCCTGGACCTGCCGCATCGCCTTCAGGTTCGCCTCGGCAGGACGCGGCTCCTGGGCAACCTCAACGCCGACTGGTGCATCTGCCCCGAAGGCCTGGGGCCTCAGAGCGTCCTGTACTCGTTCGGAGTCGGCAAGGAGATATCGTTCGACCTTGCGATGATCGAGCAGTTCGGCCTGACGGTCCACACCTTCGACCCGACTCCCCGATGCATCGAGTGGCTCAAGGCTCAGCGCCTGCCCGACCGCTTCCTGTTCCACCCGTACGGGCTTGCCGCGGCCGACGGGGAACTGAAGATGTACGCACCCAAAAACCCCGAGCACGTGTCGTACTCCGTCGTTCCGGAGCCGGGCTGGACGAGCGTGCCGATCGCCATGCCCGTCTACCGGCTCGACACTATCGCCGAAATGCTCGGGCATCGAAAGGTGGACGTGCTCAAGATGGACCTCGAGGGAGCGGAGTACGAGGTGATCGAAGACTTCGCCCGCTCGAAGGTTGAGGTGCCGCAACTGCTCATCGAGTTCCATCACATCCACAAGAGGGACGTCCCCAAGCAGGCCACCGCCAGGGCGATCCGGCAACTCAACGAGCTGGGCTACCGCGTGTTCTACGTTTCGGTGTCGGGAGCGGAGTACTCTTTCATCCGGCAGTGAGGGTCAGGCATGAGCAGACTGGCTTGGCGGACATCGCGCACGGTGGCAGTCGGGCCGCACCAGGTCCCGTGCGCCGAGGACCTGCCCGGCCAGGCCAACCACCCCGGCGGCATCCGCCGCGACTACCCGGGCATGAGGCTCGTCAAGACGATCGCCTGGCCCGTGGTCTGCCTGCGCGATTACCTGGTGATTGACGGCTTCATCGAGTGGACCGTCGGGCGGTGGATTCGCCAACTCGCCCAGTCCCGGGCGGACTTCCTCGAAGTCGGCTGCGGGAACATGAGCCTGCGGAAGTACCTGCCTGCCGGCGTCTGCTACAACGGCTTCGATCTGTCGCTGGCGGAGTTCCACCTGCTTCGCGTGCTGAAGGCGAGCCCGGACGTCAACGTCGCGCTGGCGTCGGCGACGGCCATTCCGCTTCCGGACAACTGCGCGGATCTGCTGGCCTCGACGGAGGTCCTCGAGCACATCCCGGAGATCGACAAGGCCGTCGACGAGATCCGCCGCGTCGCCCGGCCCGGCGCGCGCTTCGTGTGCAGCATTCCCAACAACTACGGGCGCAAGTACGCCGTCAAGGGCGCCAACCGCGAGCACGTCAACAACTGGACATACGACGAGTTCGTCGCCTGCATGGGCAATCGGGGCTTCCGGCTGGTGCGCGGCCTGCGCAAGGGCTACTGGATTCCCCTGCCGGGCTGGCTGGCCAGGAGGATGAAGGCGAGCTACCAACTGCCGCTGAAGCCCGCGAGAGAGTACGACTGCACCAACTTTTTCTGCGACTTCGAGGTCCAGAAGTGACCGGCGGGGGGCGGGGAAGAGGAAAAACGGAACCCGGAACAGGGAACCCGGAACAGGACATGGGAAGCGAAAGGCGGAACCCGGAAGAAGGAATAGCGGAACCTGTAAGACTCGGCTTCTTACGCTTTTCCGGGTTACTGGTTCCTTGTTCCAGGTTCCGCTTTTCCTGCTGTTCCCGACTACTTGTCTGGCCGCAGGAGGCTCCGGTAGAGCTTGTCGACCTCGGCCAGGTGAGAGGGGATCGAGAACTTGCTCTTGACCTCCTGCCGCGCGCGGAGGCCCATTTCGGCGCGGAGCCGCGGGTTCTCGATGAGCTCTATCGCGTTGCGGGCGAGGGCGTCGATGTCGCCGACGGGCACCAGCCGGGCGCTTGTGGGATGGGTAAGCTCCTCCGGCAGGCCGCCGCTGATGAAGCCGAGGATGGGTTTGCCCATTGCGGCGGCCTCCATCGTCACGCCTGGCAGCGGGTCGTCCCGCAGGGGCAGGTGGCAGACGATGTCCATCCCGGCCAGCCAGGCCGCGACGTCGTTCTGCTGGCCGGCCATGTGGACGCGGCCGGTGAGGGCGTACTGCTCGATGCGCTCGTCCACGAGCCGGGCATATTCCTCGTGCCCGTTGACTGGCCCGCCGACGATGACGTAGTGGAGGTGCTCGTATCCCAGCTCGTCCAGCCTGTGGGCTAGGTCCAGGAAGCTCAGGTGCCCCTTGATGTAAACGAGCTTGGAGACCATGCCGACGGCCAGGGCGCCGGGTGGGATATCCGGGCGGATTGGGGCGACCTTGTCGGGGTCGAAGACGTCGTAGTCGGGCCCGCCGTCGTAGAGCACGCGAACATGCCTTCGCCGCCAGGAGCGGAAGACCTTGCGGTAGACCGCGCCGGAAACGCAGGCAACCGCATCTGCCAGGGACGTCGCGACGGTCGCCAGGATGCCGTTCATCAGCGGCGAATCGAAAATCGCGCGGATGAACACCACGCCCGGCACGCCGGCAAGCCTGGCCGCAATCAGGCCCTGGAAGTCCACGATCTCGTTGACGTGGACGAGGTCAATCTCGTGTTTGCAAATAATCCGCGTAACGCTCAGGATCGTCGGCGCCAGCCAGAGAAGGTACTTCATCACGTGCAGCGGGTCCGACAGCTTCCGCAGGTGCTGCCAGTAGATGATGTGCACGTGTGCGCCGATTGCGCGGTAGTGCTCCGACAGTTCGGACTCCGTCGGCAGCACGACGTGCGCCTCATGGCCACAGGCCAGCATGTGGCGCACGATGATTACCTGGCAGCGCTCCGCGCCGCCCTGAAGGCTGTAACCTGTCGAGAAAAAGCAGACTTTCATAGGGGCCGGTAGCTTTCCTGGCCGCGAGGCCGCCTGCCTTGCGGGCGCCGTCGCGGTCGAGTATCCTTTGTCCATGGTCAAGATATCCATCGTCATGCCGACATTCAACCAGGCAGGATATATCCGCCGGGCGATCGACTCGATCCTCTCGCAGAAAGGCGGCTTCGAGCTGGAGCTGATCGTCGTCGACGGGGCCTCGACCGACTCGACGGTCGAGGTGCTGAAGAGTTACGGCCAGGCCATTAGATGGATAAGCGAGCCGGACAAGGGGCAGTCCGACGCGATTAACAAGGGCCTGGCGATGGCCGGCGGGCAGATCATGGGCTGGCTCAACAGCGACGACCTGTACGAGCCGGGCGCGCTGGCGGTCGTGGCCGACATCTTTGCCTCCGAGCCAAATACGCAGTGGGTCTACGGCAAGGTCCGTGTGATCGACCTGGCCGATCGGGAAGTGCGGCGATGGATAACCCTTTACAAGAACCTCCGCATGCGCCGCTTCAGCTACGCCAAGTTGCTGGCGGAGAACTGGATTTCGCAGATGGGCGTCTTCTGGCGCCGCGGCGCCTGGGAACAGGCGGGGCCTATCCGCATCGACCTGCATTGGGTAATGGACTACGAATACTGGCTGCGCCTGGGCGCCCGCTGGCCCGGGCGGTTCATCGACCGCTACCTCGGCTGCTTCCGCTGGTATCCGGCCAGCAAGTCCGGGGCCAACTTCAGGAAGCAGTTTGCTGAAGAGCTTGACATGGCAAGACAAGCCGCCGGCAACCGCTACCGCAGTGCCATACTGTGGCACCGTGTGCTGGCGGCGCGGACGGTGGCTATCTACACGCTTATGCGAGCGGTCAATCGGATGCGCGGGCGATGATGGTTCGCCGTGCTTTATTTGTGCCCGATCGGCAGGCTGCTTTGGGGCCGGTCAGTCGTCAGGGTTCCGCGATGCTTGCTGGGTTTGCTTGCGGAGTCTTTCCACTTCTTCCTTCAGCAGCGCCACCTGCTGGGCCAATTGCCGGATGTGCTCGGCGTCCCGTGAGATGGCCGTGGCGTAGTGCATGACGATCATCGCCAGGAACAGGAAGCACGCCAGGGTCAACAGCGTCAGGTAGTTGATGCCCAGGGCCTGGTTCAGGAAGAATGGGATTTGCGGGAAGATAGCCAGCACCGTCAGGATCATCGACGTGCTCAGCCAGAGCATGGCGTACTCCTCGCGGAGTTTGCGGCGGCGGATCATCTCGATGGTGGTCGCGAGGACCGCGGCCGCGATGGACAGGGCGATGATTCGGTGACTCAGCGGGATGAGTATTGTCGCGATCATGGTTCAGCCCTCCTTGCGGGGCGTCCGGGCCTGAAGGCCCTCGGGGAACTTTTTTTCAATCCGGTCGATAATCAGCGCCAGGCAAACCCGGACGGCGTGAATGACGCCCAGAAGACTTCCGATGCTGCTGTGCTCGGCCGGATGCATCTCGACGGGCGTTTCCGCGACGGTCATGCCTTGGCGAAGAACCCACACGGTGATTTCAGCCGAGTCGAGATAAGCCTGGGGATAGTTTCGCGAGAAGAACTCGATGGCCCGCCGCCCCGTGCCGCGAAAGCCGCTGGTGGGGTCCGATATCCGCCGCCCGGTCACGATTCGCGTGATAAGCCTGATCAGCCACGACCCGATTCCCCGCATCAGCGGGAAACGGTAGCTGCCCCTGCCCAGCATCCGCGAGCCGATGGTCATGTCCGCCCGACCGGCCACGATGGGCGAGATCAGGTCGCAAATCTGGTCGGCACGGTGCTGGCCGTCGCCGTCGAACTGCACGGCCAGGTCGTAATTGTGCCGGGCGGCGTAAATGTAACCGGTCTGAAGGGCTCCGCCGATGCCCAGGTTGAACGGCAGACTCAGCACGATGGCGCCGGCGCCCGCGGCGATCGCGGTCGTGGCGTCGACCGACCCGTCGTCGATAACGGCGATGTCCATCTCCGGCACGTGCCGGCGGAGGTCCGCGATCACCTGTCGTATTCTCCCGGCCTCGTTGAAGGCTGGGATCACGATCAGCACTCTCGTGGCGGAGCTTTCGGTTTCGGCGGTCATTTGTCCTGGCCAATCCTCTGCATTGTCATGGTATCAGGTCCAGCAGTCATTATCGGCCGGAATCGCCCATTGATCCTAAGTCTTTCGTGATGTAATCTTCCGAGATGGTTTCCCTGCCCGGCCGGCGGCCGGGCATGTCTTGCCGGAGATAGCGTTTGATGAAAAAACCGAAGCCAGCCGATTCGAGCGACCGGGTTCGGCGGTCTCTCGCCTCCACGTTGGAACCAGCAGGCGAAGCGTTGGCGGCGCGTCTGAGCAATCGCATGTTTTGGCTCCTGGCCGCCGGGTTGGCGATAGTCTTAGTGGCCGGCACCAGCCGGGAGATTACCGCGCCTTTCATGGGCCTGCATAGCTGGGGCAAGGCCGACGGGGCGCGGTTCGCCCGTGCGCACGTGGTTTACGGGCTGGGCTATACCAGGGGCCTGATGACCGAAGCGGTCGGCAATCCGCCCCCCCAGCCGCCAAAGCATTACGTCAACCACCCGCCACTGTCGCCCCTCCTGGTCGGCGGGGCCATGTGGCTGCTGGGCAGCACCGACGAGTGGGCACACCGGGTATACTGCGTATTCGTGGGCGTGCTGGCGCTGCTGTCGATGCTGTTGGTGCTCCGGCCGCTGCTGGGCGGCGCGTGGGCGCTGATCGCGGGGCTCATCTGGACGATGTTACCCTTGACGGCCTATTTCGGAAGCGGCGGGCCTTGCTTCGTGACGGCGATGCTGGCGGTGTTCTTTTACCTGCGGATCATCGGCGAATTCGGGGAGGCAGCGGGCCGACGGGGCTGGCTGTGGGTCGGCTTCGTCGCGATGAACTTCCTTCCCCTCCAGTTTGGCTGGACGGGCGGCTTCTACTGCCTGGCCCTGGCCATTCACTACGCCGGGCGGTGCATCCTGCATAAGCAAAAGCCCCATTGGCCTATGGCTGCCGCACTGGTGATCCCGCCATTGCTCAGCGCCTCGGTCACATTCGCGATTATGCTGGCGGACTTCAACTGGGACTACAAGCGGGTCATAGAGCTGTTCGCGTGGCGGGCCGGCAAGGGCGAGATGACCGCAACGATGCAGAGCTTCGACTGGGGCGCCTGGTTTGAAAAGTTCTGGCAGTTCGCGGTGACCAACTTCACGATTCCGGTGATAGTCCTGGCGATCATCGGCGTGCTGGCGCATGTCGGCCGGCGGGTGGCGGCCTGCGTCAAGGCCCGAAACACCAGGAAGCCCGTGCCGCTTTTGGCCGGTTCACCCCAGTTGCTGCTGTTGCTGATGCCCGGCGTACTCCAGTTGTTCATCCTGCGCGGCGCACTCTGGAAGCACCAGTACTGGGAACTGCCGCTGGCTCCGCTGCTCGCCATAGCCGTCACGCTGGGCCTTCTGGCCCTGTGGGACCTGCTCAACAAGAAGGTCGGCAAACCCCTGGCCGCGGTTGCGATAGTCGCGGTGTTGGCGATTATCGCCGTCCCGTGCGTCCAGGGCGCCAACTACTACTACGGCATCCGCTGGCAGCATCCCGACCGGATCGCACTGTGGAAGGAACTCAACCGCCTGGTTCCCGCCGACAAATCGCTGCTGACGTTCGACCCCGTGCTGGACAACCTCCTTGTAACCCAGAGCGAGGCAAAGGGCGAGGTCATCAGGGCCGAGCCGGCCTGGTACATTGACCGCCCGATCGTGCAGGTTCCGTCAAAGCAGCAAGCCGCCGCGACGTACCAGGCTCTCGCCACTTCTTACGCGCGGTATGTCCAGACGATGAACGCCCTCATATACGACTACGAACAAGGCGTCGTGCCCGCCGAGGTTGCCAAGGCCCGCCAGCAGCGGGCGGTGAATACCCTTCAGATCGAAGTGCATAAGCAGTTCCTTCGCGACCTGCCGGGAATCCTCTCCGAGTTTGACGTCAAGCGGGCAGGGGCGCCCATTTACCTCATGCCCGAAGGCCTGTACCACCCCCAACTCGGCGCCGCCTTGGCAATGTACCTCCAAGACCTGACAAAGGAACTCGACAAGCGATATGCCCTGGTCTACACGTCGCCGGGCCATGATACCCAGTTAGACGAGAAGGGACAGTTTTTCAAGGCGGGCATGTCACCATACTGCGTCTACGACCTGACAAAACCCCCGGATGGGTCGGCTGCCGCCGGCTCGACAATCCCATCGGCGCGGCCATGATGAGCCGCAAAATCCGAAACTCCAAGCACGAAATTCGAAACAAATCCAAATTGCCAAATTCAAATGCTCAAAACGCCACTGCCAGGCACACGACTCGTGAGAAACCTGAACGCCCGTCGGGACTTATTGTTTGTTTTGGACCTGCCTGCCGGCAGGCAGGTTTTAGGTTTTGAAATTGTTTCGGACCTGCCCCGTGGGGGGGGCGTGCTTCGAATTTCGGATTTATAAGGCGGCATGATGTTCATCAATTCCGCCGCGCTACTTCCCCTCATCGTCCGGGCCGCCCAGCCTGTCGCGGACGACGTATGTAGGCCGGCCCTGGCTTTCGTGGTACGTGCGGACCATGATCTCCGCCAGCAGGCCCATCAGGATGAACTGAATCGCCATCATCACAAGCAGGACCGTAAAGGTCACCAGTACGTTTTTGTTCAAGTGGAGCTTTTCGCCGAAGATCCTTTGGCAGATCGCCACCACCAGGAAGATGAAGGCCAGCACCATCGAAATCATCCCCAGGCCGCCGAAGACGTAGATCGGCTTGGTCGAGTATGAGCCCAGGAACCGCACCGTCATAAGGTCGAGCATGACCTTGACCGTCCGGTTAAGCCCGTACTTGGACACACCCGCCGTCCGCGCCCGGTGGTTCACGGCAAGCTCGGTGATCCTGGCGCCCTTCCAGTTGGCCAGGGCGGGGATGAAGCGGTGCATCTCGCCGTAGAGCTTCGTCTCGGCCAGGACCTCGCGGCGGTAGGCCTTGAGGGTGCATCCGTAGTCGTGCAGGCGGACGCCGGTCACCCTGCCGATCAGCCAGTTGGCGATCCGCGACGGCAGTTTGCGGGTGGCGGCCTTGTCCTTGCGGTCCTTCCGCCAGCCGCTGACGATGTCGTAGCCCTCGCCCAGCTTGTCCATCATCCTTGGAATGTCGGCCGGGTCGTTCTGAAGGTCGGCGTCAAGCGGGATCAGCACGTCGCCGCGGGCGAAGTCAAAGCCGGCGCTCATCGCCGCGGTCTGGCCGAAGTTCCGCCGGAACCGGATCACCTGCACACGCCCATCGGCCTCGTGGCACTTGCGGAGAAACTCGTATCCGCCGTCGGTGCTGCCGTCGTCGACGAAAATCATCTCGAAGTCGTACTTGCCCGTCAGCGTTTCGGTTATCTGCTTGTAAAGCTCCGGAAGGTTCGCCTCTTCATTGAAAAAGGGAACCACGATCGACAACTCGGGGCGCTTCCGGCTTGGCTTGGTATCCATCCCCGAAGCGTACTTCCGCGGGAATCGTTTGTAAATAGTCTTCCCAGCCCCCTCCAAAACGCATGGCCGCACCACCGAAACCCCCTCCAAACCACTTCCCAAACCACTTCCCAAACCACTTCCAACCCCCTCCCAACCCCTTCCAATCAGCGCAAAAACCACTCCCCGTGCGTGTTATGGACTACCGCCAAGGGTACCAAAAGGGCTCGAAAACACTCCAAACACCATCCAAAACGCTTGGCCGCACCTCCAAACACCCTCCAAACCACTCCTAAAACCCATCGGAAACCACTCAGAAACCATCCGAAACCCATCGAAACCACTCCAAACCCCAGCGGCGTGGGCCAGATGTACATCGGGGCTGTCATCGGGGGTCAGTAGTGCAACTTCTTTTCTGTAAATTCTCGTTTGTCCCGATCACTTCCGCCCAGCCTGGCCCGGAGGGAGGCTCACAGGGCCGACCGGAGGGGTAGGCCCGGCATCCTCGGCCCCGCCGAGCCGGGTGGTCTGGGCCAGCCGGTACTTCTTCGGCGTCGTGCCCATCGCCTGGCGGAAGATCCTGAAGAAGTACGTTTCCGTCCGGAAGCCGACCTGCCTTGCGATGTCGTTGGCGGACAGCTTCGTGCCTGTCAGCAGTTCGCGGCTGCGCTCGATCCGCTTGCGGTTGAGTTCCTCGTTGACGCTTCGGCCAAGGTGCGCCCGGAAGTGGCGTTCGAGCTTGCGGCGCGACATGGCGACGGCGTCGGCGATGTCCCTGACCCCCAGCGGCTCGGCCAGGTGTTCCCACATGTGCCGCAGCGCCCGCGCCGTGTCGACGTCCGGCAGGGCCAGCACGTCGGTGCTGCGGCGGGTCACGACGCCGGTCGGCGGGATCAGGATCGGCTTGGCTGGCGCGGCGCGCCCGGCCATGAGGCCCTCGAGCGGCTCGGCCTGCAATCGGCCCTCCGCCCCCGCAACCCAGTAAGAATGAAGGAAGAAAAGGCATGAACGGCATGGAAAAGGTTCCTGACCCCTTTTCCCCTTTTCCCTCCCTGACCCCTTTTCCCTCCTTTTCCCTCTTCTTGTCCAGCCCGACTTGTCCGGTAACGACTATTCGCATGGCGACACTGTATCGTCAAGCCGGCGGCCGATCAATGAGATCGATCCGCAGCGGATCATTAACGCACCATTAACGCTCGTTTTGGGGCATCGGGCCGCAAGTCATAAATGGTAGTCAGTCAGTAGGAATTATGAGGGGCCCAAGAACAGGGATCCGAGACAGGTCCCATCCTTATTCCTCCCCTTTTCGTCGCTGTCTATTCGCGCCGATGGTTGCGGCGGTAGACTCTGGGGGTGACGCCTTCGACCCGCTTGAAGACGGCGCACATCCGCTCGGCGTCGCCGAAGCCGAGCTCGGCGGCCAGGCGCTTGAAAGGCGTGGAGTCTTCGGCCAGTCGGCGTTTGGCCCGTTCGACCCGAAGTCGGACGATTTCGTCGGCGATCGACCGGCGCAGCGCGGCGCGAAACCGCCGCTCCAAGGTTCGCCGCGTGAGGTGGAGGCTCTTGGCTACGTGGCTCACGCGGATCGGCTCGTGGCCGTGCTCGGCGATGAACCGCAGGGCGGCGGCCACCGTCTTGTCGTCCACGACCAGGGCGTCGGTCGACTGGCGTGGGATCAGCGCGCTCGGCTGGACGAGGACCGGCTGACGCGGCGCGGGCGCGCCGTCCATCATCTCGTCGAGCAGCTCCGCCGCGCGGTAGCCCACGCGGTCGTATCCGAAATCGATGCTCGTCAGCGAGGGATTGGGGTGGTTGCAGACCAGCGGTTCGTCGCACGAGCCGACCAGCGCAACGTCTCTCGGCACGTTCCAGCCCCTGTGTTCGCACGCGTTGGCGACGTATCGCGCCAACAGGTCGTACCCGGCGCAGATTCCCATGGGAAGGGACCATCCGTCCATCCACTCGTTCAGCCGGGCGGAGAACTTCCGCCAGTTCTCCGGCCGGGCCGCATACCTCTCGGAAACCAACAGGGGCTTGGCGCAGGAAACCCCCGCCTTGGTCAACGCCTCCCTGATACCCCGGAGCATGACCTTGTCGCCCCTGGCGCAATACCCAATGTAGCTGACGGTCTTGAAGCCCCGCGCCAGCAAGTGCTCGACCGCCATACGTCCGCCGGCTTCGCTGTCGGGCACGACGAGCGGCGCGTCGATGGCCGGCCCGTCGTACCGGACGTTGACCAGCGGCACGCCCGCGCGCCGCGCCGCCGCGGCCAGGGCAGGTGTTGCGCGGGCGATGATGCCGTCGTAGGCCCTTGCGGGACCCTTGGCATGCATGCTCAACTCGGGGTACGGGTCGATCACGCATTCCCATCGCTCGCACTGCCGGGCGTACTCCTGTGCACCCGCGAACACGTCAAGGGTGTATCTGTAGAACCACTCCAACTCGAGCGCCAGCGCCACGCGTCGCCGCTTAACCATCGCCAGGGCCTCCACGCGCCGGGTGCGTCACCGGCCATCATCGAATCACGCGAACTTGCCGCATTGTAACGCGCCATAGGGCCCGCCGCAACAAGCGGCACCGTCGAGCAATGCGAGATGCCCTTGCGGCCGGCCGTCGAGCGCAAGCCCAGCCCCGTGTGCCGCGCCCGGCTTGATACCGTCTGTCGTAAATACACTGATGATTGTCGCAATGTGCTATGATTTTCTTCTTGTGTTCGGTGGAGAAGGCGGTTATATTCATATTTAGTTCCATATTCAGTTTATGTGTTGAACGATGCTTTGCGGCTTTGACGTGTGCCACGGATCGGCCCAGACGAGGTCGGGCCGCTGGTGGCCCGCGTGGAAAGCCGTGGAGGATGAAATCCCGAAGGGGATGCCTTCCCGACAGGGACCCCCCCCGTAAGGGGCCCCAAGGGCAAGGGTCGGCAGGACAAAGGCGACGAACTCGCCGTGAGTCAACCCGCACAGCACGAAAGATCGAGGATGAGGATGATGAGGGCAATAGCGAGGATGACGGCCAGGGCTTTGTCGCCTTGGTCTCTACTTGATGTTCCCCACTCCCTCACTACTTACTAACTACTGGCTACTAACTACGTTTTTCAGCAAGGAGATGGCAATGAGTCGTTCAACAAGTTCGGCAAGTTCAACAAGAAGTCGATTCCTCGGCGTTTTATTCGTTCTGGCTTTGGTCGCGGCGGCACTGATGGCCCCGCAAGCCGCGCTGGCCGACACCACAACATCCGTTTGGAACGGCGCTACGGCGGATTGGGCCGTCACAACGAACTGGACCCCCAACACGGTCCCGTCGGCCACGGTCAGCGCCGTGTTCAACGCCGCCTTCACCAATCAGCCCTTGTTGACGGCCGCATCGACCGCCCAGGGCATCTGGGTTACTGGCGCCTCCTCCTATAACGGCGGCACCGTGACGATCAGCGGCAACCAGACCTTGGCGATCACCGGCACCGCGACGCTCAACAGCATCACCAACGCGGGCATTCTCCTGGATGGCGCGGGCAATGAAAACCTCACCATCTCGGGCACCTCCAACATGACGGTCAGCAATAGCACGAGTTTCCTGGTCAACAACGCCGGCACGCTGACTATCGCAAAGCCGCTTGTCATCACAGCCGCCAAGGTTCTGACGCTCGGTGGAACCAGCGCCTCGGGCAATATCGTCATCAGCGGGGCGACGACGAACACCACCGGCGCCATCACCGTGAACACTGCCGGCACCGTGACGCTCAGCGGCGCCAACCTCAACACCGGCCTGACGACCGTCAGCGCCGGCACGCTGTCCCTGACGAATGCCCTCGCGCTCCAGAACAGCGCGCTGGTCACCACCGGCGCGGGCACCGTCACCCTCAGCGGCGTCACCACCCCGACCTTCGGCGGCCTGAGCGGCGCGACGGGCAATCTCGCAACGGTCATCTCCTCCGGCTACACCGGCAGCGTCACCGCCCTGACCCTCAATCCCCTCTCCGGCTCGGTCACATACGGCGGCGCTATCGCCAACGGCGTCGCCGGGATGACCCTCACCAAGACCGGCGCGGGCACCCAAATTCTCTCGGGCGCGAACAGCTACAGCGGCGGCACGCAGGTTCTCGGCGGCACACTCACAGCCAACGTCGCTGGTTCTTTGGGCACCGGCGCGGTAAACGTCGACAAGGCCATATTGACCCTTGCGCTTCCGGGTGCAACGTCTTTCAGCAGTGCAGGCAACGCATCCTACACCGCGGTCAATGGCGCGCAGGTCAATATCGCGACTCAGAATTTTACCAATGCCGGCGATACGTTTAACATCGCCGCCGGAAACATCATCGCGGGCAATGCTACGACCACGGCCAACAACGGCATCAACAGCCTGACCCGTGTGTCCACGATTGCCGCCGGCGGCAACGTGGTATTGGCGCCGGGTTCCATCGTCGCCTTTGGCGGGACTTTGACCACCGGTCTCGGCACCGGCATTCTCACTCTCAAGTCGGGCGCCGGCACGGCAGCGGACCTCTATTTTGGGTTGGCCGCCAACACGGTTGCCGCAAGTACCATCACCGTTGGCACCGGCACGCCATGGTCAGGCATCAGTACGGACCGCACTGGCCGGAACTATCTGTCCGGCACGATCACCGCCAACAGCGACTTCAACCTGCAAGGGTTTGCCGTCCCCGGCGCAGCACCTGTCGTCTTGAACATGGGTTCCACCGGAGCAATGATCGTCGCCACACCTAACGGCAACGTGAATGCCAATATCATTGGCAGTGTCACATGGACCACCGCCTCGACGGCGTTGGGAAGTGCCAACAACAACCTCAACTTCGTCGTCACTCCAGGTTCCACCTTCACGTTGACCCCGGCCAACGCCTTGGGCGCGAGTGCCGGTTCGGCGGTCAGTGTGAGCGTCCAATCCGGCGGCAAGTTGGCTATCGGCAATGGAGCCGCCATCAATGCCGCGACGACCATCCTGCCCGGCGGCATGTTCACACAAAGCCTGGCAACGTTGACCGGCACGGGCACGATCACGCACTCGAATGGTTCCATCCTGAACCTGATCACCTCGACCGCCGCCGTCAGTGGCGCGACGCAAGGATTGGGCACCGTTCCCGGCACCATTGTCCGCATGGGGATAACCGGTTTGTTGCCGGGCACGTCTGCCGGCGGTGTCACGCAATTCGACAGTCGTCTGAACGATGCCGCCATCTATGAGTTAACTGCGGGTGTGACGATGGGGAATGCGGCTGCGGCAACCGATTCACTGTTCACCCTCAACGCCAGTTCCGGCATCGGCGGCATTCTAACAAACGATGCAACGACCCGCACCCTCACTGGTGCAACCGGAACGATCGTCATTGGCGCCAACGGCGGCACCGTTGCCGCGACTACCGGCACCACACTTACAGTCAGCGAAGATTTTACCCTCGGCGGCAATCTCACCATCGGCACCGCGGGATCCATTAGCGGCAATCTGAAACTCGGCGCCGTGACCCTCAGCGGCGGTTTCGCCTTGGGTGGTGCCGACCGCACCATCACCGTCGGCAGCGGTCTGGGCACCGTTACCCTCAGCGGCGCACTCAGTTCGTCCGGCGCCGGCAACAAACTCACCCTGGCCGGCAGTGGGCCGATCACTGTTGGCGCCATCACACCCGGCACGAACAACCCGGCCATTGAAGTCAGCGGCACGAGCACCTACACCTTCAGCGGCGCGAGCACCTTCACCGGCGCGACGACGATCAGCGCCGGCACGCTCAGCCTGGGCAACAGCCTGGCACTGCAAAACAGCGCGCTGGACACGACCGCCAGCATCGCCGGCGACGCGACCAACGGTCTCAAGACCACAGTGACGACCCTGACCTTTGGCGGCCTGAACGGCAACAAGGACCTCGCGTCGGTTTTCACGACCGCCTCAGGCGGTTACTCCGGCGTGACGGCTCTGACTCTGAATCCTGGAGCCGGCGCTACCCCCAGCTACTCCGGCGCCATCGCCGATGGCGCGGCGGGCATGACCATCACCAAGACCGGGGCCGGCACGCAAACCCTTTCCGGCGCCAACACCTACACCGGCCTGACGACCGTCAGCGCAGGCACGCTGACACTCGGACATGCCTCGAATACGATTGCGGACGCGGCCGCGGTGCAGGTCAGCGGCGGCACGCTTGATGTGGCCAACCCCGACACCGTCGGCGCGGTCACGCTCTCCAGCGGCACGATCTCCGGGGTCGGAACCTTAACCGGTTCCTCCTACGCCCTGACCAACACGGGCTTGATCAGCGCGAACCTCGGCGCCAACTCGGCTACCCTTACCAAAACCGGTGCGGGCACCGCTACCCTCTCCGGCACGAACGCCTACACGGGCGAGACGACCGTCAACGCCGGCACGCTAGTCATCTCCGGATCGCCCACGGGCACCGGCGCGGTTACGGTCAACGGCGGCACGCTCGACCTCGGCGGCGGCACGGCAACCGGCACGCTCCTTTCCACCGTCCTCAACCTTGCCGGCGGCACCTTCGCCTACACCCGCACCGGCAACACGACGCAGGGCTTCACCACCACCAACATCATTGCGGGGGCGGGAACGTCCGCGGTTTCGGCGGTGGCGGGTGACACCCTCACGCTGGGCTCCCTCGTCCGCGGCGTGGGTGGCACGGTCGATATCGGCAACACGGGCACCATCACCACCTCGACCGCCAACGACGCCACCGGCATCCTCGGCGGCTGGGCCACCTTCGGCGGCACCACCTGGGCGGTCGCCAACGGCCCCGGCAGCGCCATCACCGGGATTGGGGATGAGGCCTACATCAAGACCAGCGTGGCCCTCAACGACCCGACCCAATACGCGGGCGTGCATATCGACGTGGACAGCAGCCAGACTCCGACTGCGCTCATCACGCCCAACAGCCTGCGCTTCAATACGGCGGGTGCTTATACCCTGACGCTGCAGGGAACCAATGTCATCACCTCGGGCGGCATCCTTGTCACCCCCACCGTTGGCGCCAACCTCTCCACCATTACCGGCGGCACGCTCGCGGGCGCCGCGAGCGCCGATCTGGTCGTCATCCAGAACAACACCAACACCGGCGGCGGCCTGACCATCGCTTCTAACATTGTCAACAACACGGGCGCCACCGGCCTGACCAAGTCCGGCGCGGGCCTGCTCACCCTTACGGGCGCGAACACCTACACCGGCGCGACGACCGTCGGCGTCGGCACGCTCGAAATCGGCGGGGCCGGACAATTGAATAGCGGCAACTACTCGGCGGCCATCGCGGTCGCCGGCGGCGCCACCTTCAAGTACAACAGTTCCGCCAACCAGATCCTCGGCGGCGCCATCAGCGGCGGAGGCGGCCTGGCCAAGGACGGCGCCGGCAAGTTGACCCTCTCCGGCGTCAACACGTACACCGGCGCGACAACGATCACCGCCGGCACGCTCGAGATCGGCGGGGCCGGCCAGTTGGGCGGCGGCACTTATTCCAACACCATCACGATCAGTCCCGGCGCCACATTCAAGTACAACAGCTCCGCCGATCAAACCTTGTCGCAGGGCACTGGCCTGGGCACCGGCGGCGTCCTCAGAGGCGGCGGCGGCTTTATCAAAGACGGCGACGGCACGCTGACTGTGAGCGAGGATTCGGGGCCGGACCCGTCGGGCAATCTCTACACGGGTCAGATCACGATCAACAAAGGCGTGTTGAAGATGGTCGGCGGCTACGCCTTCTTTAACAATGAATGCACCTACACCATCGCTTCCGGCGCGGTCTTGCATCTGGCCAGCAGCGAGGACACCTACCCTGCGACCGGGACGACCGGCACCACCATCAACGGCGCCGGCACGTTGCGCATCAGTGACGGCGACTTTTGGGACTATTATAAGACCGCCATCGTCAAGTTCCAGTTGGGTTCGGGCGGGCTGATTGACGTGCAAGCCGGGTCCACGCTGTGGGGCTACGCCTTCTTCGATTGGACAAACAATCTTGCCAGGCTCAACGTGGACGGCGAGCTCGATCTGTATAGAGGCCCGAGCGTGTTCGCCGACGCGTTGACCGGCGCCGGCACGGTGACGAGGACATATGCCGGTACGGGGAACACCCTGACAGTGGGTGTTGCGGATGGTTCCGGCACATTCTCTGGAACCATCACGGGGACGTCGCCGCTCAATTTCACCAAGACCGGCTCCGGCACGCAGACCCTCACCGGCGTGAACACGTACACCGGCGCGACGACCGTAAGCGGCGGCAAGTTGACCATCGATGCCAACTCGATCAACGGCACCAGCGGCGTCTCGATTGGCGCGGCTGAATTCAACTACAACTCGGCTACTGCCCTCAGCAAGAACGTCAGCTTCACCAGCACCGGCGGCACACTCAGCGGCACCGGCGCCATCAGCACCGCCGTCACGGTCACCTCCGGCAATACGTTGGCCCCCGGCAGCAGCGTCGGCACGCTCACCTTAGGCGGCCTGGCCATTGCCGCCGGCGGCATCTTCAACTGGGAGAACAACGGCGTCAACACCCTGGGCACCGGGGACGTGGCCAACGTCGGCGGCACGACCACGATCAGCAGCACCGTCGACACCGGCTCGCAGCTCGACCTTCAGTTCGCCGCCGGCACGAGCTTCAGCAACGCCTTCTGGAACACCAACCGGTCCTGGGATTTCATCACCGGCGGCGTTACCGCGGGGAATTTGTTTGACGCCAGCAACATCGACATCTTCATCAACAGCGTCCAGCAGGGTACGACCAACATCATTACCCGCGAAGGCGCCTTCACGACGGCCGTCTCCGGCGGCAACCTGCAACTGGTCTGGACCACCGTTTTGCACGGTGACACCAACGGCGACAACGTTGTTGACGCGGCCGACTACATCGCCCTTAAGACTAACTTCGGTCTGACCGGCATCGGGGCCACATTGGAAAAGGGCAACGTCACCGGCGCCGTGGGCGTCGACGGCACGGTCGACTGGGATGACCTCCAGGTTCTGATGGCCAACTTCGGCAAGACCCTCCCCGCGCCGGCCGCGCCGGCCCCGGAGCCGGCGACGCTCGGCCTGCTGGCCATCGGCGCGCTGGCGCTGCTGCGGCGGCGTAGAAGGGCGGCCTGATCGGCCAGCAACACTGGAAATACGAATGCCGAAATCCTAAGCACTAAACCCTAAATCCTAAACAAATTCAAAATACTAATGACCGAATGTCCTAAACAAGACGGCCGGATGTGAATTGATCGTTTCGGTCATTTGATATTTGGTGATTCGTGCTTGTTTAGGATTTAAGATTTAAGATTTAAGATTTCGGATTTCGGATTTTGGAATAGTTGAATAAGTAAAGTTATTCCCTCGCGCCGGCAAGGGCCGCCGAGGGGATGCCGTACGGGAAAAACGTGTCTAATTGACCTGCTCCGAGAGGTGCCTCCCTCTCCACGACACAATGACCCTGTGCGGCTCCCCTCGGCGGCTCCTTTTATTGCGCGGCCGTAGACCTGTCCGTGCAAAAGGGGAGAATGTCGGGCACGGCCGGTTTTGGGTGGCGGCACTGCGCCGCACGAAGCACCAAATCACAAGCACCAAATAACAAACAAGCTCCCAAAGACAAGTTCCAATCACCAAAACGGCTGGCGCCAAATGCACGGGCCGCCAAACAGCTCCTGCGGCTGGGGCAGGACAAACGAAGCAGGGACGCCCGTTTGGAACTTGCTGTTTCTTCGTTTGGTCCTTATTTGGGCCGGCTGGGCGTCAGCGGCCCTCGGCCCGGCCGGCCTTGTCAACGAAGTAGTAGCCGCACTTCGTGCCGGGCGAAATCCGGTCGCGGTCGCGCAAGTCCGAGGCGGTAGTGGGGTACAGCCGGCAGGTGGGGTCTCGCGGCTGGTCGTACTTCAGGCACTCAGCCAGCCCGCTTTCGTCAATCGCCAGCGACGGGCAGACGCGCCCAAGCCGGCAGCACGCCCCGCACCGGAGGCACTGGCCGCGTCGCAATTCGTGCCGCCGCTTGGTGCAGCCCGTCAGGACGCGCCCCAGCAGTGCCCGCCGCAGCTTGCCCCACCACAGGATCGCAAAGCCGCCCAGCCCCACTGGAGGCATCTTTACCGGCTTTGCGTGACCGGGGCGGATGTCCGCGGGCGGGAGGTGCGGCTCGCAAGCCAGGCCGGCGGTGCGGCAAGGAACGTTGGGTTCAGGCTCATTCATCGGCGGCACGATACCTTCCATATTCAGTCGAAGAAGGCCGGGGCATCGTCGGTCATGGCGCGACTGCCCCCTCGTTTGCGAACGGGCGACGGACGACTTCGTAGCCGGCCGGGTGGGGGATGCGAAAGAAATTCTCGTCGACGGCCTTGTTGGTCGTGATGTCCTTGAACGTCACGGTGGTGACGGCCTTGTTCTTGTCGCGGCTCTTGAGCCTGACCGGCAGGTAGGTCTTGGCGTCGATCCACATTTCCATTCGCGTGGTGGGCAGTTCCTCGTCGTACTGTGGCCTGGTCAGCAGGCGCAGGTAGATCGTGCCGTTGGGGTCGCTCTCGACCGGCGGGCGTGTGGTCGGCATGAAATACTTGACCATGTCGGCGGCCTTCTGGCCGAAGGGCAGCGGGAACGGCCCCTTGCCGATCCGCAGCGGCTCGACCTTCTGTCCCGCGGCCGCGAGCTGGTAGAGCGTGATGTTCTTGATCTTGTGCTTGGCGACGGTCAGCCACTGGCCGTCGGAAGTGGCGTAGTCGACCAGTTCATTGGACTCAGCGCCCACGCCGAGCTTGCACTTCTCGAAGGTCACGCGGAAGCGGGTCGGCGTCTTGTCGTCGTCGCCCTTGGAGTACGCGACCCAGCCGGTGCGTTTCTCGCTGTCGCCGAGCACCAGGTTGACGACCTCGTAGTCCAGGCCGGCCCGGATGGTGCGGTACTTGTCCCCGGCGGCCTCGAGCTCGTGGAGGATCTTCATCACTTCCTCACTGACGGGATCGGCGGCGGCGGAAGCGGTTGTCGCGCGGGAAGTCGGCGTCGTGGCGGGCAGGGCCGTCGCGGGGGCCGCGGGCGCGTTGGCGTCCGCCCCGCGGGCCGGGGGGGCTGCGGGCAAGCCCAGCGCCATTGTTACTGCTGCCGCGATAGTCGCCATCAAGCCGATTGCGGAGATACGTCTGGTTCCCATTGTTTCGTCCTTGCGTGAAATCATCTCATCCATTGTGCGCTTCATCGCGGCCTTGCCGCAAGGGCCGATGTCTTCGGCGCGACACCCGCACAGGAGAGACGGGTGCCGTGGTTTGCGAAGGCCCGCAGGGCCGGAGCAACCACGTCTTTCGGCCCGGCATCTCATTCACGGGCAAGATGCCCGTGCTACTCACGGGCAAGATGCCCGTGCTACTCACGGGCAAGATGCCCGTGCTACTCACGGGCAAGATGCCCGTGCTACTCACGGGCAAGATGCCCGTGCTACTTGCCCGCGTTGGCGGCGGCTGGGCGGATTTTCCGCATCGCGGCCTGGGCGGCCTTGGCGGCCCCGAGGACAACCGCCACGCCCAGCAGGGTCAGCACGGCCCACTTGCCCTGGCTGCCCAGCGAGTAGGTTACAAACGCGATCACGCCGTAGCGGATGAACCGCCCGATGAGATTCGCCGCCGCGAAGGGCAGTCGCGGATAACGGTACGTCGAGGCCAGCATTCGCACAACGTCCACCGGAATCGGCAGGATGTTGAAGATCATCACCAGGAAGAACGGCGACCGCCCGAACCACCCGGCCGAGATGCGATAGAGCTTCGTGTCGCGCAGCTTGCCGATCCGCCGGCTGCGCAGCAGCCAAGTGAACAAATGGTAGTCGTTGAGGTTCGCCATCGTCGAGGCCAGCGCCCCGACGGCCGCGACGGCGAGAGTCGTGGTCCACACGTCGGGTCCGACGGCGACGTTCTTCATCGCCACGGCCGCGACTATCCAGTTTGCCGGCAGCGGCAGGAACGTGCAGCACAGAGAGATGTATATCGCGAATGCCAGGAGCTTGATGGCGGGACTTGTCGCGGCCAGGACCGCCGATGGCTCGGCCCGCCACTGCTGCCAGGTCGTATCCTGTTGCCACACCAGCACCGCCAGCGGCAGTCCCGCCGCCAGCAGGAACAGCCCGTAAATGGCGAACCATCCGCGCACGGACACGTCGTCGCCGGTCGGCGCGGTCGGCGCGGTCGGCTGGGAGCCATGCGGCAATGACTCATCATTGGCCAACGATCTGTCCATCCTTCATGTGAATTATGCGGTCGGCGCACCCGGCTGCCTCGGCTGAGTGCGTAATCATGATGATCGTCTGGGCGTCCTGGTGGTTGATCTGCCTCATGTGCTCCAGCAGGACCCGGCTGTTGGCGGAGTCGAGGTTTCCCGTCGGCTCGTCGGCAAGGAGCAACGCCGGGCGGTGTGCCAGTGCCCGGACGACCGCGACCCGCTGCTGCTCGCCGATGGACATCTGCCCCGGCTTTCGCCGCTGCACGTGGGCGATGCCGAGTTTCTCGAACAGTTCCCCGGCCCGCCCGTCGTCAGCCAGCATCCGCACTTGCAGCGATATTCGGACGTTGTCGGCCGCGCTCAACTCGCCAAGCAAGTTGAACCGTTGAAAGACGAATCCGATGCTCCGCCGCCGCAGCATCGTCCTCTGCGAGGCGGAGCCGTTGACGTCCCGGCCTAGAAGGACGATCCGCCCGGAATCCGGCGAGTCCATCAGGCCCATCAGGTGCAGCAGCGTGCTCTTGCCGCAGCCGCTGGGCCCCATGACCGCCAGGAACTCCCCGCGCCGCACCGTCAGGCCAAGTCCGCGCAAAACCTCCACCCGCGCCGGGCCCCGGCCGTAGCCCTTGTGAAGGTCCTCCGCGACCAATATGTCGCTTGAATCGGTCATTCTACAATCCAATCCGCTCCCAGGAATTGTGCTCCCAGAGTCCCAGGGATTGCTATCCCTGGGCTTCGGAACAATTCACAATCCGCATTTTTCGCAATCTCTTGTGGACGGGTCTGCATTCCGCAATCCGCAATCCGTCCCTCGACTTCGCTCGGGACAATCCGCAATCCGCAATCCGCAATCCGCAATCGAATCACTCCATCGTCAGCGCCTCGACGACATCCACTCTCATGGCACGCCAGCCTGGGTACAGGCCGCTGACTACTGCGCCCGCGGCGGCGGCGGCCAGGGCGATGGCGATCCACTGCCAGGTTATCGTGACGGTAAGCAGCGGGCGGAGCGTCTGGATCAGCCAGGCCGCCAGGAAACTCAACGCGATTCCCAGGCCCGTGCCGAAGCCCGTGAGCATCAGCGACTCTTCCAGCACCTGCCACAGTATGAACGCGTTGGACGCCCCGAACGACTTGAGAATGGCGATCTCGCGCGTCCGCTGGAGGACCATCGTGTACAGCGTGATCATGATGAACAGGAACGCAATCACCAGCGCGACGGCGTTCACGATGTCCATGTACGTGAACATGATGCCGAACTTCTCGATCAGCATCCCCCTGTATCGGGTGATCGGGATGACATCGTGGCCGACGGTCTTCTGAATGGCGCGGGCGGCGGGGCCTATGTCCACGCCGGCTTTGAGCTTGACCAGGATCATCGTGCTCTTGGTCACGTCGCCGCTGCCGAAGAGGAACTGCGCCGTTCGCAGCGGCAGGAAGACCCGCGTCATGGCCCCGGCCGGGACTATGCCTACGATCTTCCAGTCGTGCCCGGCGGTGTTGACGGTCTGGCCGACGCGATACCGCCCGGCCTTTGCCAGCCTGGAGTCAATTACCAGCTCGAGCCCGCTGTGGGCGGGATCGGCCAGGTCGGCCTGGGTGATGTTCAGCACTTCCGCGTCGGCGACGTCGTCATTGGTTTGGGTGCTGCCGCCCGCCGCGGCGCCAGCGGCGGCTTTTTGGGTAGTCGCCGGAGCGAGGAGTTTTCGCTCGATCCACGCGGCGAATCGTCCGTCGGGGTCGAAGCAGCGCCCCTCGGAGAGCTTCCTTGCGCCGGTCAGCATGGGCAGGTCATTTGGCTCGATTCCCGTGGCGCGCTGCTCCTGCCCCGCCAGTCGCATCGGCCAGACGAAGACGGGCACGGCCTTGGCGACGATGTCGCCGTGACGGTCGAACATGAGCCTGGCGTACTTGTCCGGCAGGCCGCTGCCGGATTTGTCGGAGGTGTTGTCGCCCCAGCCGCGAGGCGAGATGATCAGGTCGGCGTTTGCGCTCTCGGCCCGTTCGGCTACCTCGAAGAGGGTGCCCCGGCCTAGCCCGCTGAGCGTCACGAGCATGCAGATGCCCATGCCGATTCCAAGCGCGCTTAGCACGCTTCGCAGTTTGTGGTGCAGGAGGTTGGCAAGCGGCAGGTTGGCCATGTCAGATTCCAAGCAGCCCGGGAAGTTGGTCCAGTTCGATTATCACGTGCCGTCCATGTCGAAAACAACGCCCTGATACGTCCCAGCAGAAGGTCTTAGGTCATAGCTCATAGGTCTTAGGGGGCAGAGCCTGCCTGCCGGCTGAAAGATTACCTGGATTGCAGCATATATGTTTCTTAATCCATGTAATCCTTTAATCCATGTAATCCCCATCGAAAGCTTCTTCTGT
>Ga0315285_10001602_pt1 | contig 23708 bp, 19 predicted proteins | sample YL17G09_36_MG_FD_203698 | JGI IMG/M metagenome (GOLD analysis project Ga0315285, IMG submission 203698) | Sediment microbial communities from Yellowstone Lake, YNP, Wyoming, USA - YL17G09_36 | ecosystem: Environmental > Aquatic > Freshwater > Lake > Sediment | place: USA: Wyoming | collected... | reverse complement strand
GCGGAGCTGCGCCACGTCCTGGGCCTTCGCGATGTCGATGCCCACGAGGAGCCGATCCCGGTTCGTGCGGAGATCCGCCTTCAGTTCGCGAAAGCGCTTGATTCGGATTGCATTTGACCGGATGATAAGCATGGGGCTTTTCCTCCTGTTAGAGTGGCGGTGGACGTGTGCGGCACGTGCCTCCCCTTCTACAGAAGAAAAGCCCCTTTTTCTAGCTGTCATTTTCAGAAGAAGGGAACGATATTGTGGGAGTCTACCCTCAGATGCCTTCCGCGTGCGAGATATACTACGTTGCCTCCTGTGTCTCCTCCCACTTTAATGGGGGACCCGGTGGTTCTGAAAACAACTTGCCTGGGTAAGCGCCAGGCATTGGTTCCGCGAAAGGAGGTACCCGACATCCTTTGGGCTCCAGGGGCCTGATTGCGTCGGAGGCCGCCTCCGGTTCTCGATCGGGAACGGAGGTGAAGAAGCGCGTACCATACGGGGGCCACTCGCGCCCCGATGCCCAATCCGGGAGGAATCTCGGGAAACGCCTGCGGGGACTCCGGGTGGCTATGGAACGGCTCGGCGACCGGGAGGAAGCAACAAGGAGACGAAGGCTGTCGAGTAGAGCGCCGGGTTGCCCCGGCGCCCCCTCACAGAACCCGGCGTGCGGATTTCCCGCACCGGGCTCTTCAGACCAGCACACCTTGCATGACGGGGGAGGGTACAGCATACAGAACAGGCCGCAGGAGGGGATAGCGACGGAGGAGCGCGGTGAACTTCCGCCAGTTCATCCGCGCCCGCTGGCTCCGCCGGTTGAGCCATTGCCGCCAGGCCCGCACGACCCGCTCATAGACGGCTTGCAGGGCGTTGCGGTTACCGGCGACGCCATAGTACTGATAATGGCCCCGGAGCTTCCCACAGAGGATCGCCCACTGATCCCGGACGGGCACATGCCGATTCTGCTTGCACCAGCGCCCGGTCGCCGTGAGGACCCGCCGCAGGCGCTTCCTGCTGGTCTTCCGCCGCACCTGGAACCGCCCCCGGCGGGTGCGGCTACAGATGTGCGTGAAGCCCAGGAAGTCGAACGTCTCCGGCTTGCCTCTGCGCCGGGCGGCCCGCTCCACGGCGAAGCGCCCAAACTCCAGGAGCCGCGTCTTCGCCGCGTTCAGCTCGAGCCCGAACTGCGCCAGCCGGTCGGCCAGCGCCCGCTGAAAGGTCTCAGCGTCATCTCGGTACTGGAAGCCGACGACCACATCATCCGCGTACCGCACCAGCACCATCTCGCCCCGCAGCACCTGGCGCATGCGGCGCTCGGCCCAGAGGTCGAGCACGTAGTGGAGATAGATGTTGGCCAGCAGCGGGCTGATGACGCCCCCTTGCGGGGTGCCGGTCTCGGAGGGGGCCACGCGCCCCGCCTCCAGGACCCCGGCCCGCAACCAGCAGCGGAGCAGCCGGAGGATACTCCGATCCTTCACCCGGTGCTGGACAAAGCGCAGCAGGTGCCCGTGGTCCATGGTGTCAAAGAAGCGCCTGATGTCGATGTCCAGCACGTAGCTCACCTTCTGCCGGAGGAGAGCCTGCTCCAGCACCGCGAGCGCCTGCTGCGGGGAGCACCCCGGCCGGAAACCATAGGAGCACGGCAGGAAATCTTGCTCATAGATGGCCTCCAGCAGGAGCCGGACCGCCCCCTGGACCAGCTTATCCTCCAGGGCGGGGATCCCGATCGGGCGCGTCTGCCCACCCTCCTTCGGGATGGTGACCCGGCGCACCGGCTGTGGGCGGTACTGCTTGGCCTTCACTCGCGCCTGCAGCGCCCGGAGGTTGCCCGCCAGATCCGCCGCATAGGCCGTGGCCGTCACCCCGTCGACCCCGGTGCTCGCCCCCTTCTTCAGCCGCCGCCACGCTGCCCAGTACACCTCTTCCGTCAGCAGGTGAGCAATGGCCGTGAACTGTAGCTGTGGCTCCTCCTTCGCCTTGCGGGCGAGCCGGCGCAGCGACTGGGACATGGGGCTGGGCTTCGTCGTGAGCTCAGCCGAACGGCCTCTGCGTGCCCGCCATGCGCCGCGACGCCTGCGCGCTAATCCGTCGGCCCCTTCCCTCCACGGGGCTTTCCCCCGCTTCCCCGGTACTATGGGCCGACCTGCCTGTGCGTTGCACGCAGACAGGTCCGACTTCCCCCCGCCGCTCACTGCCCCTCCGGTTCCCCTCGGGGTCAGCGCCCGCGGCACCGGCCCGCGGCGACGGTGGGACCTCCCGGGTTCCGGACGCTTCCCGTCCCTGCGTGCCGACGGCTGAGGCCCCGGTGGACGCGCGTTCGCTCTCGCCCTGGCGAGCGACCGCTACAGCCTTCCCCGCCGTTGCATACGGGTCGGCGTTCACGGTGTTGGGGATTTCGGGGCTGGTCCCGTTCACTCCCGCCGTTTGCGGATTTCGGCCCACAGAGTTCCTGTCTACGCTTCGCCTAGGCCGTCACCGACCTGAGACGCAAGACTCGGTCCCAGCGACGGGGTGGCTCGCTCCGTCGCCGGTGGGACTCCCCGCACACCGACCCGATGCACAGGTCACCCACTGGGAAGCGCCGACTTTGCCCGGCGCACGCAACGTCCCGTATTACGTCGCGTCTTCCAGTCGTGCTGAGATACTCTTCGACCGGTTCCTTCAGCCGACTAGGTCCCCAGATAAAGCACAAGCCCCGGGACACCCCGAGGCTTGTGCGCTGCCAGTTGCCGGCAAAGCCGCTGCGACAATCCGTGTTACTTCTTCTTTGGGGGGACCACGCCGTCCTTGAACGCCTTGGCCAGGCGGAACCGCACCACCGTCTTCGCGGGAATCTTGAGCGCTTCGCCGGTCTGCGGATTGCGCCCCACCCGCGCCTTGCGGGCGGCCTTCACGGCCTTCCCCAAGCCGGGGACGACAAACTGCCCCGTCGCTTTGGCTTCCTTCGTGGCGAGGGCCACGAGTTCCTCGAGGAGGATCGTCACCGTCTTCTTCGGGAGATCGACCTTCCCTGCCAGATGCGCGACCACCTGCGTCTTCGTCATCATCTTTGCCATACGTCCTCCCTTGTTGGGGTGGGCGGGATTCCCGCATCCACAGCGGGGCTCAGCGGCACTATACGCACTTGGGCCGCCTATGTCAACGGGTTCGTAATAGGGGACTACGTTGCATCCTGTGTTTCTTCCCACGATAATGGGGGACCCGTTGGTTCTGAAAACAACGTGCCTGGGCAGGCGCCAGGCATTGGTTCCGCGAGAGGAGGGTCCCGACATCCTTTGGGCTCCCGGGGCCTGCTTGCGTCGGAAGCCGCCTCGGGTTCGCGATCGGGAACGGAAGTGAAGAAGCGCGTACCATAAGGGGGCCACTCGCGGCCCGATGGCCAATCCGGGAGGAATCTCGGGACAGGCCTGCGGAATTCCGGGGACACCATACGAAACTCGGAAGTCAATTTGCTGATGCCTGTGTTAGTGGGGGACGTTGTTGACTGAGAGGAATAACTCTGATGGCGTTCCCCACGACTCAAGACGGAGGGCCAGCGCGAGGATGCCACGATAGGCACGGCTGGATGCGCCGGGGACACTGCACCACGTCATCCTCCGGGGGATGGAACACGGGCAGATGGTGGCCGCTCGCGAGGACCGCGAAAGCTTCCTCGCGCGCCTCGGGCTGTCCCTCGCCGACACGGCGCGGCTGCTCGGGGTCTCCACGTCGGGGATTGCGAAAGCGGTCGCGAGAGCGGAGCGACCATCAGTCCACTGAGTCAACAACGTCCCGCATTACGCATTATTGGGTCAACGCTGTTTCTGCGATCCCCCCGGACCGTCGATGGCACGACGGCCGGGACCACCTCTGGGACCGTCTCACCCACCATCTGTGGCACGATGTGGATGATGCCTGAGAACGATGAGCCTTCCCATGGCACGAGTCGCGGAGGGGTTCGACGCTGGGGAAGCCGTTTCGATTTTCGTCTGCCCACGGGGACGCACGTGGTAGAATAGAGCGTGCTTACCGTGGGGCGAGGCTATGATCCGCATCATCCACACCGGTGACGTTCACATCGGGCGAGGGTTCCAATTCCTCGGAGAATTCGGCCGCGTAGTGCGCGCCCAGATCCGCGAGACCTTCACCCGGGTGCTCGCCCTCGCCCCCGCCCAGAAGGCCGTCGCCGTGCTAATTGCCGGCGACCTGTTCGATCAGCACCGGCCGGACATTTCGGACGTTCGGTTCGTCCTGGGCGAGATTCACAAGCTCCGACCCATCCCCGTGATCCTCCTTCCAGGCACGCACGATCTCTTGAGCGCTGATTCCGTCTACCGGTCCCTCGGCGGCCGCCCCGACAACCTCCACCTCATCGACGGCGACGGTCCCCAGACGGTCTTCCTCGAATCCGCAGGACTGGCCGTCCACGCGCGCGCCAACCGCGCGAAGTGGGTAGGGGAGCCGCCCCTGGCCGGAATCCGCCCCGAGCCCAGAGCCCGCTACAACATCGTCATGGCACACGCCTCCGCCGAGCGCGGCGGCATCGATGCGGACCCGGAGCACGACTACGTCGTCACGGCCGCCGACATTCGTGCCACAGCCGCCCGGTATTGCGCCCTCGGCCATTGGCATAAGTGCGCCGAGCAATTCCCCGGGAATCCTTTCAAGGCGTGGTACTGCGGGTCCCCGGAAACGTTGCAGTTCGACGATGGGGAGGCCTCCGGGTACGCCCTGGAGGTGCTCCTCGACGAGGGCCAGACCACGGTCGTGCCGCACCGCGTCGGCAAGTATCGCTGGCAAGAGGTCGCCCTCGATGCCGCCGCCCTGCAGGACCCCGACGATGTGGTGCATGCGCTGGCGGGGCTGGCCGCGCCCGACCGCATTGTTCGCGTTCTCCTGCAGGGCGCGTTGCCCACCACCGCCGCGTTCGACCCCGAGGCCACCCGTGAGCAACTGGCCGACCGCTTCGCCTACCTCACGCTCAGCACTGAGTGCCTTCGGACTCGCTGGGAGGAGTTCGACCCCACGACCGTCTTTCCCCCCGGGACGATCGGGTCGGCCTTTGTGGCGCTCGCGCAAGCGCAGTTGCAGGCGGCGGGGGCAGGCGATCGCCCGCTCTGGGAAGAGGTGCTCCGTCGAGGGACGGCCCTCCTGGCCGGGCGGGAGGACGTTGGCTGATGCGTCTCCTCGAAATCGCCACCGAGCGGTTCCGGAACCTGCCCGATCGCACCTGGTCCCTCCACCCGGCCTTCCAGATCCTCCAGGGGCCCAACGAGGCGGGCAAGTCCGCCCTGCACGAGGCCATCCGTATCGGGCTGTACGGGGACGCCAAGTCGGCGGCCGACACGTACCTCCGGGCGCGGCGCTGGGGCTGTCCTGATGGGATCTTCGTCCGGGTGCGGCTTGACCTGCCAGGCGGCCCCTTCGACATCGTGCGGGATTTCGCGGAGAAGAAGAACGTCCTGATCGGCCCCGGTGGGGCCCGCAGCCGGGGACAGCAGGCCCTGGACGAGCTCCTCCGACACCACCTGCCCCTTCCGACCATGGAGAGTTTCCTGGCCACTGCCTGCGTCCGGCAGGACGAACTCGCGCAGGTCGTTAGCGACGCGAAGGCGATCCGCCCGCTCCTGGAGCAGCACGCCCTGAGTGGCGGCGGCGTGGACCTCGAGGATCTCCAGAAGCGCCTGGACAGGCACCTGGCGGAGCTGCGCCGGGGGGTGGATAAACCTGCCCCGAAGAACCCGGGCCGCATCGCAGTCCTGCTGGAGCAGCAGCGCCAGCTCCGTGACATCCTGGCCGGGCTCACCCGGAAGGCCGACGAGCAGGCGCAGGCCGCCCAGCGCCTGGTCGCGCTCCGACAGACGCTCACGGCCTCTCAGGAGGAGGTCACCCTCAAGCGCACCCATCTGGAGCGCCACAAGATCCTTCAGGAGGCCAAGCAAAAGCTGGCGGCGGCCCAGCAACGAGTCGGGACCGCCCAGGCCCGCCTCGACCTGGCGGCCAAGCTCACGGCGGGCCTCCCGGGCCTGGCCTTGGCTGCCGCCCAGGCGACTGCCGCATTGACCGCCCACCAAACGCGGCTCGCCCGCGCTGAGCAGCACCAGAAGCTCGCCCAGGAGGCCCAGAACCTGCGCGACGAGATCGCCCAACTCACGGCCGACCTGGATACCTTGGCCACGGTGAACACCGAGCTGGCCACCCAGGAGGCCACGCGCCGGGTGATTCCCCTCTCCCTCGAGGAGCTCGCCAACCTGCGCGCCATCCCCCTGGAGATTGCCAAGCTGGAGCAGGATGTCCAGTGCACGGATGCCGATCGAGACCGGCTCCGCACCCGCCTCGACCAAGTGGAGGCGGACATCGTCGCCGCCCAGGGCCGCATCGCCACCCTCACCACCGAGCACACCGCCCACGAGGCCGCCCTCGCCACTGCCCAGGCGCGCCTCGCCGTTGACACCGAGCTCCAGGGGATCACCCAGGCGATGGCCACGCGGGAGCCGCGGCTCGCCAAGCTCCACGCCCTTCATCAGGAGATGGAGCGTCTTGCAGAGCAGCTGCGCCCCTACGAATACTTGGACGCCGTTGACCTCTCCTCGTTCTCCGGCCTGATCTCCCAGGTCACCACCTTGAAGGCCGCCCTGAGCCATCGAGGCTTCGAGGTGCGCCTGACCCCCCGGCAGCCGCTCAACTTGACCGTCCAGGCCGACGACGAGCCCGCTCAGACCTACCCCGATCTCGCTGCCCCGCTGATCATTCCGGCCGGCCAGACCTTGGTCCTCGATGTGGAGGGCGTGCTGTCCCTCGACGTCCAGAACCTGGGCACCGCCGCCACGCAGCTCGCCACCGCCCAGGAGCGGCTCCACGCGCTCCTCGCCGCCATGCGCTGCGGGACCCCCCAGGAGGCGGAGGCGCTCCTGGCCGCCCAGGCCCAAATCGCCAGCGCTCAGCAGACAGCGACCGCGCAAATCCGGGCGGCGCTCGACACCGACTCCCTGGAGGCCTTGGAGAACGAGCTTGCCCGGCTCCGGACGCAGCAGGCTGAGCTGACTCGCACACTCGCCGATCTGCCGATGGTGGAGGAGAGCCCCGAGGTCCTGCGCGCCGCGATCCAGGCAGCCCTCGTCGAGATGGCGACCCTCCAGGCCACCGTGCGCGCGCGGGAGCAGGAACGCGATCGCGTCCGCGCGGCGCTCGCCACCGATCCCGTCGCCGGCACCCGCGCCGAGCTGGCCCGCAAGGCCGGAGCCCTCCAGTCCCTCCAGGCGCGCCTCGGGCCGGATCCCGCGGCGGCCGCGGCCGTGGAGGCCCAGCACCAGGCGTGCGCCCAGCGCATTGCGGACGCGGAAGCCGCCCGGGCCGACATCCTGGGCGCCCGCAAGCCGGAGCACATGACCGCCCGCAGGGCGGAGGCCAGCGCGGCCCTCGCGGGTCTCGAGGCGGAGCTCGCCACGCTGGCCGCGGATGTCCTGGATGCCGAGGGGCTCCAACGGGCCCACGCCGAGCTGCGGGCTCTCGACCAAGCCGCAAAAGAGGCCGGGGCCGCGCACCTCCGCGCCAGCACGGAACTTGGCACCATCGACGTGGGCGCGCCCACGGCGGATAAGAACGAAGCCGTCCTGCAGGCGGCCCTCGCCCAGAAGGACATCGCGGAGACCCAGGACTTTCAGCTGTCCCCGGAGGACCGGATCCGGTTCGAGACTCGCCTCGCCGCGCTCGACGCCGCGCTCCCCACCCTGCACCAGGACTGCGCGCGCATCGAGGTGCAGGCGGTCGCCGAGACGGATCTCCAGAACCAGCGTGCCGAGGTGGAGGAGCGACTCGCGGGCGTGGAGCGGCACCTCCAGTACTGGCAGCGGCGCCTCCGGGTGGATGCGGAGATCCGGACCCTCCTGGACGCCGCCCGGGGCCGGGCGATCGCCGACCTCACCCAGCGGCACCTCCCGCGCCTGGTTGGGTCCTACCTGGCCCAGGTGACCGGCAACCGTCATGCCGATGTACGGGCGGGCGGGGAGGGCCTCGAGGTCTGGTCGCCCGAAAAGGGCGCCGCCCTGGAGCCCCAGGAATTCTCGACGGGCACCCGCGACCAGTTCTATCTGGCCCTGCGCCTGGCCCACCTGGAGGCCCTGTTTCCAACCGAACGGCCACCGCTCCTGCTGGACGATCCCTTGGTGCATTGCGATCCGGCCCGCCGTGCGGCAGTGCTCCGGCTGCTGGCGGCCTACGCGACAACCGGCCAGGTGCTCCTATTCACGTGTCACGACTTTCCCGAGTATGCGCAATACAACGTCCTGCCGATCGGGTAGGGGTGGCCCATGTCCCCGTTCAACCTCCAACGATTTCTCGAAGCGCAGCAGCTGACACCGGCTACGCTGGCGTCCAGCCTCCGGGTCTCCGAAGACTACATCCGGGCGGTCTTGGCTGGCACCATGGCTCTCACCCCGCGCGACGAAGCGGGCTGCCTCGCCCTGGCCAGCCGTCTCAACCGCGAGCGGCACACTCAGCGGGCGCATCAAGAGGCCCTGCCATTCGCCGAACCACCGGAGACATTCACCCGCGAGTACGCCCGCGTGCAGGCGCGAAAGCGGGGCGCCACGCGATAACCGCCGGGGACACGCTCGTGGGCGAGCAGGCCGACGATAAGCAGGGTAGAGGAGGGCAAAGCGTCTCGGTGTTGATCGGCGGAGGAACTTCTTTACAACAGATCCGTCGGCTCCGTCTGGGCAGCCCCTGCAGGTGAGTCAGCCTGCGTGGAAGGCAACTGCATGAGTGGCACGATTTTCATTATAGGCGCTCGCTTCTCGCTCGCCGCGAACGCTCGTTGCCATGCTGAACCCCCTTTCGCGAAGCGCTATCCCCTAGCTTCGGATCTTGCGAGAGAATTGTTCGACTCCGCTCGGGACGTTGAGGCCGCCTTTGCTGAGGCATTGCAGCGACGTGACCTCGAGCCTGTCAGACAGCTCGTGGACTTGATTCAAACAGCAGTAAAAAGGGACGTAGGTTCTAAAGTGCATTCACGTAATCCGGGACGTTGCCAAGTATGTCAAGTTGCTGAATCCCGCCTCGGCTGTCCCTTGCTTGCCGCTCAAGCCACTTTCTACCGCGGATCACCCGAAGAAGTACTGAGTAAAGGAGTTAATCGGGGACGTTGCGTGCGCCGGGCAAAGTCGGCGCTTCCCAGTGGGTGACCTGTGCATCGGGTCGGTGTGCGGGGAGTCCCACCGGCGACGGAGCGAGCCACCCCGTCGCTGGGACCGAGTCTTGCGTCTCAGGTCGGTGACGGCCTAGGCGAAGCGTAGACAGGAACTCTGTGGGCCGAAATCCGCAAACGGCGGGAGTTAATGGCCACCCCGAGCGGTATCGCGGCCTGGAAGCCGCACACTTCATTGATCTGGAGGGCATTCTGCAAGCTGCTTCCGAGGCATGAGACGGGACGTTCGGAGGGGAGGTAATCTTCGGAGATTGCCAGCTTCTTCAGGGGGGCGGGAATTGACCCCACGGCAGCATTCGGGTAAGCTTCGAGCAGATGTGTGATGAGGGACGTTGCCAAGTATGGCAAGTTGCCCCATGTGTTGGGGGACGTGCTGGGGTAGAGTAGAGCCTGGCAGCCCGGGGGTAGGCCGAGCCTATCTGTTCCCGCCCCTTTTGGCCAGCGGTGCCTCAGTAGGCCGACCGTGCCCGAGCGGCAGCACCCCCTCAACGAGCCGGACGTGCGAGGGTCGGAAACCCGGCCGTTTCTTTAGTGTCGTGGTACCGGGAGAGGCATGTCAGTAGCACGGGCATCTGCTTCGACATCGGGGGAAGGACCCGAGAGGCCCTGGGCACGGTTCAAGCGGACGCGGGAGCCCTGCCTGGGCTCGGCCGACCCGAAGAAGGCCGGGAACGGCTCGCCCATCCGGCCGGCCCCGGTGGTTTTCTTCTGCACCGAAAACCTCACAGGGGTCATCAGAAGGCCGGCCTCAGCTCCCACACCACGCATGGTGCGCCCGAAGGGTTGGACGTCGGCGGGCACTTCGGGCGCTTCCTCGTTCGGGCCCTTCGATCACAGGACGGCGCCGCGCGCGGTGATGGGCCAAAGGGCCTCGACCCGGTTGTTCCGGAAGCAGACGTACCAGTCGTACAGGTTGACCGTGGGGTCGCAGTGCCCGGGGATGAGGAAGAGCTTGGTCCCCAGGGGAAGCGCCCGACCCGGATCGTGCAGGGTGAGCCTCCCGTGCTCATCCGCGGCCCGGATGTACTCGACGTCCTGCATCCCGGCCACCCAGGGCATCCCCGCATCGACACTGAGTGCCTTCAATCCCGCATCCAGAACGGCCCGGTCCTTGGCCGGGCGGCTCATGACCGTGGCGTAGACGAAGAGGCTCTGCTCGAACTCGCTGCCGGGGGTGCCATCCGGCTTCAGGTTCTTCAGGTAGTCCGCATCCATGAAGATGTACGATCCGGCCTGCAGTTCGTTCCAGATCCCGCTGGATGCCTCGAATTCATAGGTGCCGGTTCCCGCGCCCGACACGACCTCACAGCTCAATCCGTGTTGGCGGAGCAGGTCCACGCTCCGCCGGATCTTCTCGCCCGCGGCCTCAATGGCCTCCTTTCGTTTCGTGTATTCCCGGATGTGCTGTGCGGCCCCGTAGTAGGCCTGCAGACCCCCGAACCGCAGCCCCGGTGACGCGGCGATCTCTTTGGCCAGGGCGAGTGCTGGCTCGCCCGGCTCAACGCCGCAGCGGTTCGAGCCAGCGTTGACCTCGACCAGGACCGACAGGCGCACGCCGAAGGCCGCAACGGCCTCGTTCAGGGCGGCCACATTGCCCGCGTCGTCCACACACACCGCCACCCGCGCCTGCTTGGCGAGGGCGACCAACCGATGGATCTTCGGTGTCCCCACGATCTCATTGCTCACCAGGACGTCGGGGACGCCGCCGTAGACCATAGCTTCGGCCTCGCTCACCTTTTGGCAGCAGACCCCCACGGCACCGCTCGCCATCTGGCGCAACGCGATCACGGGGCACTTGTGGCTCTTGGCGTGGGGGCGCAGCCGGACGCCGGCCACGGCACCGGTACCGGACACAGCGCCCGCCAGGCGGGCGATGTTCTTCTCGAAAGCGTCCAGATCCAGCAAGAGGGCAGGGGTGTCCACCGCCTCGAGGGGCATGCCGACCTCGGCTGGGGGTCGCGTAGTCATGGGCGTTCGCCTCCCGATGGTTGGGAAGAGATTGTGGGCACTTTGCACGATCAGGATCGGTGCTGTCCAATCCCGCACAGTTCGGCGACGTTTTTCCCGAGGATCAGGTCCTTCTCGCTTGCGGTGAGGAAGTCGCAGTACTTCAACACATAGTCGAGGCATTGCTGGTAGGTGCAAAAGCGCTCGACATTGGGCATGTCGGAACCCCAGATCAGCTTATGGGCGCCATAGCGGTCCCGGAGGTCCTTGATCAGGGTCTGGGCCTCGGGATACGGGTAGTCCCACACGCCTCCCCAGGTGATGGGGAACATGATCTCGATCTGCAGGTTCTCGCGACCGTAGGTCCTGGCGACCTCGTCCGGGAACTGCCACTTTCCGTGCTTGGCGAAGAACTGCACCGGGGATCCCATAACCAGGAGCCATCGCATGGAGGGAAAGCGGGCCAGCAGTCCGTCCAGTCGTTTCATGTTCCCAATGTAGCTCTTCTCATCGTAGTCGGGCACGCTCGAGCACTCGAAAAAGACAGCGATTCGAGACGATGCGAGCATTTCCCAGAACCGGTCGAAGCGCGGATCATCGAAGGACCACTGGAACCCGTACCGGCTGAAACCATCGAGCTGATAGTAGATCCCGCGAAGTCCCAACTGGTGCCGGGCGCGGTCCATCTCCTTCGTCCAGCGCGGCGTGTCCGCCATGGGCTCATCCACGTGGAACAGCCCGGTGAACTTGTCGGGGTACTGGTGCTGGCAGAAGGCGTTGTAGTCGTTCATCATACCATAGCTCATCCCCGCCTGCAGGACGGAGTGGTCCACCCCCACATAGGACATCTGGGCCAACTGAAACTCGGGCGGGGCCTCGATCTCTGCCATGCCGACCGGCATGTACTGGATGTAATAGTCCTCACCGTTCAAGGTGAACTCCAGGCGTCCGTACGGCCCCACCCGGAACTGGACGTCGTCCCGGAGTCCAGCCCACGAGTTGTCCCCGGCGCGGAACAGGGCTTTGGCGTCGGCCGGAGCCCCGTCCCTGGCCCGCCGGACCTTGGCCGCCGGGCGGGTCACGTTCTTCTGGATGTATTTCCGATGGACCTCCTGGGACTCGTGACCGCAGAGGCCTGCCCAGTGCTGGAAGACGTGGGCATGACAGTCAATTATCATCTCACACTCCTTCGTGACCTATCCACACCAAGACACGGTGAGTGCGCGTAGAGCCAGGCGGCCCCGGTTCAACTGCCGGTTTGATCAACTCCTGCGCCGGGCGACATTGCCTTCAGGGCCGAACCTACCCTGATCCGAGAAAACCTTGAACCGCCATGACGCCAAGGTCGCCAAAGATGCGATGTTTCGATCTCCCGATCCAAGAACGCGAAAACGCGTTCGTGGGGCCTTCAGAAGCTTGGTTTGTTTCACCCAAGGAGCTTATCCGGTCTTGGCGTTCTTGGCGCCTTGGCGGTTGATAATTTCGGATTGGGGCTTATTTTCCCCTGAGAGTCATAGACGACGTCAGGGAAAACCTCGCACGCCACCTTGGGCATTGCCACCGCTGCGCGCGTTGCACTGGATGGGCTTCACTCGCAGAACCGCGTCAGGCGTCTCATCGCCTCTTCCAACCGTTCGTACGAGTTGGCGTAAGAGAGGCGCACATACCCCTGGCCGGACTCGCCGAAAACTGTACCCGGAACCAACGAGACATAGGCGCGCTCCAGCAGGTTCATCGAAAAGTCCTCTGACGTGACCCCTATCCGTGTGATGTTCACCCAGACGTAGAAGGCGCCGCCAGGATTGACGCATGAAAGCCCCCGCATGGCGTTGTCTCCGCATCGGGATCATAGGTCAGGCCATTCTCGCGTTTCAGCTTTTCGGCGATCGCGGCGCGCAGTTCGGGTGTCCCGTAGTTTGAAGTGTAGTGGACGTCTCCGGCGTCAAGCGCACGTTTGGCGGCTTCCTTGATATGAGCCGGGGTGTCGAAATCCGGTCGGCCCGTCTCAAGGAAGATGACCGGTCGGCCCTCGCGCTCCAGAGCCTTCGCCCGCTCGAACACCTTGCGGATTCCCGAAAACTGGACCAGCTCCATACGACTGGCCGGACTCACAACTGCTCCGCTCAACTTTGCCTCCCGTCCTGTTAGCCAGGGACTTCAGCCTGCCCATGCGATGCAGTCGGCGTTCGAGTCATCCGATGCGTCTTGAGCCGTGGGAGTGCAACTCTCCTTGGTATTCCACGCAGGATCCGCCGTTCCCGCGCCCCCTGGGCGATCATCACGCCCGCCTTGGCGACAGGCCGGTAGGGATGTGACGCGGTCCCCGGGCGGCCCGCGAAAGCATAGGCTCCGCGCACGGACCGCCCGGGACCGGTGGCGGGCGGAGGCTAGGATCCGGCCATCATCGTCTCTTTGTAGTAATCGTAGCGCTCCTGGACGAACCCGCTGGCGACCATGTTGTCCACCCACATGTCGAGGAAGAACTTCCACGCCGGGTCGCCGTAGCGGATGGCCCAGGTGTTGGCCCCCTTGCCGAACGGGCCAGCCGGGTCGATGAGGTGTGCCCAGCTGCTGTTCTTCTTAGCGAAGATGATCGCATCCAGGTCACCCGACACCCACAGATCCGCCTTCTTGGCCCGCACTGGCTCGGCTGCCAGGAAGATCTGGCCGGACGTCGTGACGATCTTGGCCTTGGGGAACAACACCTTGAGGACGTGTTCTTCCCGTGTTCCCAGGTTGATGGAGAACGTGACATCGGGCCGGTTGAAATCGGCAGCCGACTTGAAGCGGCGCGCGTTGTCCTTGTGGCAGACAGCCAGGTGGCCCTTGTGCCACAGCGGGGCCGTGTAGTTCACGACCAAGGCCCTGGGGACTGTGTACATGAGGGATGAACCAAAAAGGTCGAAGTCCCCCTTGCGCAGCCCGATGGTGGCGTCAGCCCAACTCACTTCCTGGTACTCCGCCTTGATCTCCAGCTCCTTGGCCAGCGCCTCCGCGACGTCGTAATAGATCCCCGCCAGGCTGCCGGTTTTTGCATCCTTGTGGACCCAGGGTAACGTCTGCGCGTAGCCGACCTTCAGCTTTCCCTCCTTCTTGACTCGCGCCAGCACGGACTTCTCATCGATGCCGGACTCGAGGAGCTGGGCATAGACCTCCCGAGGCGACCCAAGTCCGCCCAGCAGCCTGGCCGCCAGGCCGAGACCTCCGACCCCCAGTGCGCTCTTCATAAAGGTCCGCTTCGTGATCTTGAGCTTGGTGTTCATGGCCTCTTCCCCCTATCCAACGAGCCCACAGCAAATGCCTCACCCGTCCTAGACTCAGCCGGCTCGACGGGGGGCTCACGCTACGCATACCGGCTGCGCACTCTGTCGGAATACCACTTGATCGCCGCCGAGATGGCGAACACGATGGCCACGTACAGGAACGCCGTGAAAGAAAGGATCTCGATGGGTTCGAACCAGATGGACGTGAGCCGCAGACCACGATACATCAGGTCCGGCACCGCGATCACAGAAACCAGGCACGAAGACTTCACCACCACCAGGAACTGGTTCATGAGTGAAGGGGTCATCATCAGCACTGCCTGCGGAAGGATCACCCACCGCATGGTGAGGTATGGCGACAGGCCCGTGGAGAGGGCGGCCTCGCGCTGGCCGCGGACGACGCCCTCGATGCCCGACCGGAACGTCTCCGCCAAATATCCGCTGGATTGAAGCGCCAGGGCCGTCCAGCCCGCCGCGAAGAAGGACTGCGGCCAACCGAAGAGTTCCGGCCAGACGTAGTTGACCCACATCAGTTGGACATAGATGGGTGTACTGCGGCAGAACTCGATGTAGAGGATCGCCAGACAGCGGAGCGGACGGCAATACATCCGGATGAGACAGATCACGAGACCGACAGCCATGGCCACGGCGATGGCGATCAGCGAGATTTGCCCGGTGACGAGGAGCCCCTCCAGGAATTCGCCGCGATTGTTCCAGATGATCCGCTGCAGCATTCTCATGGCTCAGATCTCGCTCAGGCCCGGCCGACGGCGCGCCAGCTCTCGCTGAACCTCCGCACCAGCGCGGCTAGCGAGAGGATGATGACGAAATAGACGATGGCCGCCCCGGAATAAAGGGGCATGGGCCGCATCTGCTCCTGGGTGATCATGGAAACCTGGTACATGAGGTCCGGCACCGAGATCAGGGAGACCAGGGTCGTGGACTTGAGCAGAGAGATAAACTGATTCAGGGACTCCGGCAGCATCTTCCGGATCGCCTGTGGGAGGATCACCCAGCGGAAGGTGAGGACCCCGGACAGGCCCGTGGAGCGGGCGGCCTCGATGTGTCCGCGAGGAATGGACAGGATCCCGGCCCGGAACGTCTCGGTGAAGTAGCCGCTGGAGGCTAGGCCGAGGGCCACCACGGCCGAGAAGAGGGGGCTGAAGTTGATCCTGGTGTGGAGCAGCAACGTCAGGACCAGTGGCGGGACGAAGTGGACCCAAACCAACAACACGTACTCCGGGGTATTCCTGAAAAGTTCCGCATAAAACGTCCCGCACCATCGGAGGGCGCGGAGGGGGCTCAGGCGCGCGAGGCAGGCCACCAGACCCATCCCCACCGCCAGGACCCCCGCCAGGAAGAAGACGTAGAAGTTGATGATCAGGCCGCGCACCAGGATGCTTCGGTACTCCCAGAAGAGGGAGCCCGTGACCACCTGAATCCAGTCTCCCACCACGTCCTCTCCCTTCAAGGGTGCGCAACTGCCTGCCGGTCCGCTCAGATCGGAACTGGCTGGTCCAGACCCCTGTCAAGTCTTTATATCACCGAAGGATCATCGCTCTCAAGTGGCAAAGCGTGGATTGTCTTCGTTGCCGATCCTCGGAGCGAACCGTATAATAACGGCCAGACAATTTGCAAGGTCCCGGAAGAGATCGAAGCGACTGACCGTGAAGAGCGAGGTGAACCTCTGGCTGACCCAGCGGGCGCTGTCGCCTCCTGAGGAGATGATGGCCTGATGGGGGGATGTCCCATGCGCAAGGAACACAGATTCCATTTCATCGCGGTGGTGGTCGGCTTCGTGGCCCTGATGCTGCTCCAGATTAGGGATCTGTTCTTCGTCTGGATCCTGCCCATCGGCGTCATGTGGCTCATCTGGCGGTTCATGTTCAAGAAGTTGGGCCCGGGCCAGGGCATGCTGTCGCTGGGCGGGCTCGGGCGGAACCGGGCGAAGATCTATGCCCAGAGCGAGATCGGCGTCACCTTCGACGACGTGGCCGGCGTGGACGAGGCCAAGGAGGAACTCAAGGAGGTCGTTGAGTTCCTCAAGAGCCCGAAGAAGTTCCAGAGCCTCGGCGGCCGCATTCCCAGCCGAAGCGCTGACCTTCGGCGAGGTCTCGACGGGGGCGCAGAACGACCTGCAGCGGGCCGCGGACATCGCCCGCCGGATGGTGAAGGAGTACGGGATGAGCCAGCGGATCGTGGACGAGACGGGGGCCCGGGTCCGGGACATCCTCACCAAGCGGGATGGGGACCTCAAGGCGATCGCCCAGCGACTCCTGGAGGAGGAAGTCCTGGAGGGCGACGAGCTGCACGCGCTCCTTGGTGAGCGCAAGACGGTGGAGGAGGGGGGTCGCGCGAGCTGATCTTGCGGCAGCCGCACGCAGGCTTGAACTACTTGACCCTCCGCTACTTCGCCGGGATGACGCGGTTCACCGGACAGGGGCGGATCCGCCCGGTCTACTTCATGATTCTGATCTCGCACACAATTCTGGCGGCGACCGTCGTGCCCCTCGCCCTGATCACACTGTTCCGGGGGTGGGCAGGGAAGTTCGACCGTCACGTTCGGATTGCCAGGTAAACGCTGCCGCTTTGGCTCTACGTGTCGGTCACCGGGGTCCTCGTGTATTGGCTCCTGTACCATCTCTATCCGCAGGGTTGAAAAAGACCGACGTCCTGTTGCGGTAGCTTTCTTGCATGAGTTGCGCTAAGACCGCGGGCTTCCGAATCATAGGGGGCTGTCATATAATCGCGCCACGCTGGCGAGAGTATTTTCAGGCTGGGTGAGTCCTTTGAGTTTGAGCGTGGACAAGTTCCACCGCGCTCGATCTACCAACTCAGAAAGAGGTCACCATGGACAAGCTAGAGGAACAATGGGAAGAGGAAATCCAGAACGTAGGACGACAGATATTTCGACGCATGGGCGAGGAGACTCCCTCCATCTTCCGAAAAGACTGGTGGAGTGGGAAGGTTCTGGAATGGTGCATGCGCAACCCGGCCTTCAAGGTTCAGATGTTCCGCTTCGTGGACGTATTGCCCAGCCTGACGTCCTCGCGCCAAGTGGGGGAACACGTTCGGGAGTACTTCTCCCAACCGGGGGTGGAACTTTCCAGCGCGCTTCAGTGGGTGATGGGATCCCTGACCACGAGCTCTCTCACCTCCTGGCTTGCCGCGCATCAGATCCGAAAGAACGTGGAGGAGATGGCCCAACGGTTCATCGTGGGGGCCACTCCGGGGGGGGCCGTCCGACGTCTGCGGGAGATCTGGGACCAGGGGATGACCTTCACCCTAGACCTGCTGGGAGAGGTGGCGGTCAGTGAAGAGGAGGCAGCGACATATCAGCGAAGATACCTGAATCTCATTGATGTGCTGGGACCCGAGATCGCCCGATGGCCAGTCCGGGATTCCCGAAGGGACGCCAAATCCCCGCGCCTGAGCATCTCCCTCAAGCTCTCCTCTCTCTACTCCCAAATGGACCCGGTCAACTTTGAAGGCTCCATTACCGCCGTGAAGGAGCGTTTGCGGCCCATCTTCAGACAGGCGAGGGAGCATGGGGTCTCAGTCACCATCGACATGGAGCATTATGCCATCAAAAATCTCACCCTTGCCATCTTCAAGAGCCTGCTGGAGGAAACAGAATTTCGAGACGCACCCCAGGCGGGCATCGCGATTCAGACGTATTTGCGGGATTCTCAGGAAGACCTCTCGGCCTTGATTGAATGGGCGGAGACACGGAGCCGACCCATCAGCGTCCGCCTGGTCAAGGGAGCATACTGGGATTACGAGCAGGTGGTCGCCAGGCTCTGCCGATGGCCGATCCCGGTCCTCCTGAACAAGGAAGCAACGGACGCCGCGTTCGAGGAGGCCACCCGCATGTGTCTCGGCCACTATCCGCTCATCCGAACAACCCTGGCCAGCCACAATGTCCGTTCCCTGTCCCACGGAATCGTCTGGGCCAAGAAGTTGACCCTCCCGTCCGATGCGTACGAGATCCAGATGCTGTATGGGATGGCGGAGCCCATAAAGCGGGCCGTCCTCCAGTCCGGCTTCACCGTCTGCGAGTACGCGCCCATCGGCGAGATGCTCCCAGGCATGGCCTACCTTGTCAGGCGCCTGCTGGAGAATACCTCCAATGAATCCTTCCTGAGGCAGAGCTTCACTGAGCACGTCTCCCCAGAGGAGCTACTTCGAAAGCCTGAGCAGCAGAAGGAGAGCGCCCCATCCCGCGGCGAGGCCGCGACTGCCGAAGGGGAGCCGGCAGCGTATCGCCCGGAGCCGGTTCGGGATTTCAGCAGGGCGGATGCGCGGGAGGGATTTCGGAAGGCCTTGGCCCGTGTCGGCTCGGACCTTGGGAAGACCTACCCGATTCTGGTGGGGGGCAAGGAACTGCGAACAGACAGAGAGCTCGTCTCCGTGAATCCGGCGCACCCCTCTCAAGTGGTGGGCCGCACCTACCTCGCCTCACCGAAGGAGGCTGAACAGGCGGTGGCTTCGGCATGCAGGGCATTCCCGGCGTGGCGGGAGGCCGGCGCCTCGGAGCGGGCCGATTTCCTCATCCGGTTGGCCCGCATCCTCCGCTCCAGGAGGGACGAGCTGGCGGCCCTGCAGGTCTTCGAGGTCTCCAAGACCTGGCGGGAGGCGGATGCGGACGTTTGCGAGGCCATCGACTTCTGCGAATACTATGCGCGAGAGATGCTTCGACTGGGGCCACCCCGTCTCCTGGATCCCCTGCCGGGCGAGACCAACGTGTACGCTTATCACCCCCGCGGAGTTGCCCTCGCGGTGGCTCCGTGGAACTTTCCTCTCGCCATTTCCGCGGGTATGGTCGCGGCCGCCCTGGTGGCCGGCAACCCCGTCATCTACAAGCCGTCAAGCCTGTCTCCGATCATTGGCGGGGAACTGGCGCGGGCCATTCAGGATGCTGAGCTGCCCCCGGGGGTCTTCCAGTACCTCCCCTGTTCCGGGAGAGAGGTCGGTCCCTGGCTGGTGGACAATCCGGAGGTCGCCCTCATCGCCTTCACCGGTTCCCGTGAGGTGGGGCTGGAGATCCTTCAGCGGGCCTCGGTGGTCCGCCCCGGTCAGGTCGTGGTCAAGCGAGTGATCGCAGAAATGGGGGGGAAGAATGCCATCATTGTGGACGCCGATGCGGACCTGGATGCCGCGGTGGTGGGGGTTGTGCAGTCCTCCTTCGGTTTTCAAGGACAGAAATGCTCGGCGTGCTCCAGGGTCATCGTGCTGGAGGACGCGTACGACCGCTTTGTGAAGCGTCTGGTGGGTGCTACCCGGAGCCTGCGCGTCGGGGATCCGGTGGAACCAGCCACACAGGTAGGGGCTGTCATCGATGCCCAGGCACGTGAGAGGATCCTCCACTACATCGAGATCGGAATGTCCGAAGGACGCCTCCTCTTTCAAGCCGAGGTTCCGAATGAGGGTTTCTTCGTGCGTCCGACCATTTTCGATGGAATCCTCCCGCATCACCGGTTGGCGCAGGAGGAGATCTTCGGTCCCGTGCTAGCGGTCATGAAGGTATCCAATCTGGATGAGGCCCTGGAGGTGGCCAACCGTACGGCCTTCGCCCTCACGGGCGGGCTGTACTCCCGCAGCCCCGGGAACATCGACCGAGCGAAGCGCGAGTTCCGGGTCGGGAACCTGTACATCAACCGGAAGATCACGGGAGCTATCGTTGGCCGGCAGCCCTTCGGCGGGTTCAGGATGTCCGGGATCGGCTCCAAGGCGGGAGGGCCGGACTACCTGCTCCAATTCATGGAGCCCCGCACCGTCACGGAGAACACCCTGCGTCGTGGCTTTGCCCCGGAGACGGAAGCACCCTGAGTCCTGTTCGGCGACGTGGGGACGCAGGGCGGCTATCACGCTCACTCTTGACCCGATCGGATGGCTGGTGTTGGAGGATCATTCCCCGCCACATCACGCAGTAAGTATCAAAGGCCGCGAAGGAGGCGGCGGCGCCATTCGCGGGGCCGATCTCCGGCGCGCCCCTACCAGGGACCGGAGGCATCCATGGACGCTCCGCTGGTTCAATGACCGAGAGCGCCCGGGCCTTCCATCGGGCGCGAGGCCGTCGGGGCCACTGTTAAGAGCGGTGCTATCGTTCCTGTCTCATCGAGGAGGACACCTACGCTTTGGCGACCCTCCGGTACCTGGATCGGAACCCTGTTCGGGCGGGCCTCGTGGAGGATACCACGGGCTATCCTTGGTCGAGCTGCGGGGCCAATGCCCAGGGGGCGACCAATCGGCTGATCAGTTTTCATCCTAGCTACCTGGCTCTGAGCGCATACCCCAGGTTCGCCGGCGGTAGTAGCGCGCGCTGCTGACCCCGAACGATGATCCTCAGACGGATGCCGGGGATCCCCGCTCGGCGAGTCAGCGCACCGTCTGCAGCTCGGCCTTCGTCGCCGGCTATGTCCTCCGAGGGGGACAGCGAAGAATTGTTCCCGTGCCTCCGCAAATTCAAGCACTTGGAGACTAAAAGGTGTCCGGTACCTTTTTACAGCAAAGCGCCCGCGCCGGCAGGGCAGCAGGGATCTACGGAGGCGTTCAGGTCCACTTCGTCGGTCGTCGCCAGCCTTGACAGGACTGTCGGGTGGCGGTAGGCTCAGGCCACCTCGGCGGTTGCCCGGTATCGGCGCAGGAGGGTAATCCCATGATCGGCCCCGGGGACAAAGGACAGGCAAGCTATGACGCACGAGCAGATTTATGCGACCCCCCACGGAACGTTCCCGCCCTGCGGGCCGTGCCGCTTCCGGGCAACCCGAAACAAGCGAGTCCTGCGCCGAGCCCCAGCAGGGCCGTAGCGGCCACCCCGTCCCCCTCGGCCGCCCCAACCCCAGCGAAGCAACAGCCGAAACTCCTCGACCGCTTGTGCGAGGCCTTGCGGTCGCGCCACTACAGCCGGCGAACCGAACATGCCTACTGCCATTGGGCCTGCCTGCCGCGACGCGAGGCATCGCGGCGCAGGCAGGTCAAGCGGTTCATCTTCTTCCACAATGTTCGCCACCCGGCTGCAATGGCCGAGCCCGAGATCAATGCCTTCCTGACCCATCTGGCGGTCAAGGAGAAGGTCAGCGCCTCCACCCAGAACCAGGCGCTGAGCGCGCTGCTTTTTCTCTATCGCCACGTTCTTGGTCGTGAGGTCGGCGACTCGGGCGACGTGATCCGCGCCAGGAAGCCCAAACGCCTGCCTGTCGTGATGACCCGCGAAGAGGCCAGGGCAGTTCTGAGTCACCTGGAGGGCGACAAGCGGCTCATGGCGTCGCTGATGTATGGCGCTGGCTTGCGCCTCACGGAATGCCTCCGCCTGCGGATCCAGGATATCGATTTCGAGCGCAACGAGATTACGGTTCGAGACGGCAAAGGGTCGAAAGACCGGCGAACGATGCTCCCCGAGTCGCTCAAGCAGCCGCTCCTGGACCACCTGCGAAGGGCTAGAACAATTCACGACCACGATCTAGCCGACGGCTGGGGGCGGGTCCGGATGCCCGACGCCCTTGACCGCAAGTATTCCAATGCCGGGCGGGAGTGGGGATGGCAATGGGTCTTTCCCGCAACCAGCATGTACGTGGATCGCGAGACCGGTAAGCGCCGAAGGCACCACCTGCACGAATCGGCCGTCCAGCGCAGCGTGAAAGAGGCTGTCCGCCGGGCCGGCATCGCCAAGCCGGCGACCTGCCACCTGTCTGCCGTGCCCCCGGCACAGGCAGGCACGTTGCGGCACTCCGGAGTTTATCCCGCATTTGTGCGGGACTACTCACCTGCTTGAAGACGGATACCTGTCTGCCGTGCCGAGCACGGCACAGGCAGGCGACATCCGCACGGTGCAGGAACTCCTGGGCCACAAGGACGTGAGCACGACGATGATTTACACGCACGTCCTGAATCGCGGCCCGGCCGCCGTTCGGAGCCCAGCAGACCGGCTGGCGACTCTGCACACCCCTCCGCCACCACCGCCCGCAGGCAACCAGCCGGCCGAAATAGACTGCAGGCGCCCGCAGCCTATCCCGGTGAGGTTCAACACCCCTCCCGCAAGGCCGGGGCCTTTACCGTCAAGGGAATACTCACAGAACCCATGGCCAGGCGGAGGGAAATAGGCTGCAGCGGCCTGCAGCCCTAAAGGAAATAGACAGGTCTGTCTAATTGTAGTTGAACTAAACCGCTGGCGCGGTAGATTCGAGCAGCCTTCGAGTCGGTGATCGTCTCTGCTATTCGCTCTGTCCCCGTTCGCGCTCTTCCTCACCGCTCCCTTTTCCCCCCGGTGCCTCGTGTCGCAGAATCGCCTCCGGTGAACGCCCGTCGTGGGCGTTCGATGTGCAGCAGTCCCCATCGAGACCGGAGGTGCCCCATGACCACGCTGCGGATGCGGATGGACAACGACCTGCTCGTGCGGGGGATGGCCGCGCGGACGCGCGAGACCTACCTCGCCGCCGTGACCCGCCTGGCGCGACACTATCATCGCTCGCCCGATCGGCTCTCCCCCCAGGAGGTCCAAGCGTACCTGGTCCACATGCTCCGGGACGAGAAGCTGGCCTGGAGCACCTGTAGTATCGCGGTGCACGCCTTCCGCTTCCTCTACCACACCACCCTCGGCCGCCCCGAGTCGACCTTCACGATCCCGGGCCCGAAGCAGCCCCAGCGGCTCCCCGAGATCCTGAGCCCCGCGGAGGTCCGGCGCGTGCTCGAGCACACGGCCAATCGCAAGCAGCGGGCGGTCCTGGCCACCACCTACGGCGCCGGCCTCCGGGTCAGCGAGGTCGTCCGGCTCCAGCTCCACCATATCGACGCGGAGCGGATGAGTCTGCGGGTGGAGCAGGGGAAAGGGGCCAAGGATCGCGACACGCTCCTCTCGCCCCGGCTGCTGGAGGAGCTCCGGGCCTACTGGCGCGAGTACCGACCGAGCCAGTGGTTGTTCCCCGCCCGCGGGGGGAAAGGGCCCATGGACGTCTCCACCGCCCAGAAGCTCTACTACGCCGCCAAGGGGCGGGCGGGCATCACCAAGCGGGGCGGCATCCACGCGCTCCGCCATGCCTTCGCCACGCACCTCCTGGAGGCGGGCACCGACCTCCACACGATCCAGCGGCTCCTGGGCCACGGCCACCTCGGCACCACCATGCGGTACTTCCACCTGGCCCGGCGGACCCTCCTGGAGACGCCTTCCCCGCTGGAGTGGCTGGACCGCGCGACGCCCCCGGCACCAGCCTCAGAACTCCGTGAAAACCTCTAGCGCCCCCGGGAGCCCTTGTGGGAGGCGAGGTTACGGACCGGTGGATTTTCAATAATTATGGTTAACATTTTCGGCTTCCTGTGCTATCCTCCGGCCCATG
>Ga0315285_10001601_pt1 | contig 23712 bp, 19 predicted proteins | sample YL17G09_36_MG_FD_203698 | JGI IMG/M metagenome (GOLD analysis project Ga0315285, IMG submission 203698) | Sediment microbial communities from Yellowstone Lake, YNP, Wyoming, USA - YL17G09_36 | ecosystem: Environmental > Aquatic > Freshwater > Lake > Sediment | place: USA: Wyoming | collected... | reverse complement strand
CTGAGGCGGCGAAGATTATTGGCAGGCAACCTGCCGCCATTCAACTTCGCTATCTTCAGACTCTGACCCAGATCTCTACCGAAAAAACTAATACTATAGTGTTTCCCTTGCCGATGGATTTGATAATGCCAATGCTCGACAAGCTCAGTCAGCCGAAGAAGTAGTTGACTTGTATCCCTGCCCCCCATAAGGGGGCAGGGGAATCAATCTTTTATTACCGTGACATCACCGGCCACGATTTCGGTAAGGCTGCCGTCAGCGCGGCGGAGGATGAGGTTGCCGTTTTCGGTGACTTTTTCGGCTTTGCCTTGTTCTACCGTTTTCCCGGTTTTAACTTTTATCCGATTGCCTAAAGTTTCCATGTTTTTTTGCCATTCTCTGTGAACCGGTGCACCGGCTTGAGCTTCCAGATATAATCGCTCCAATTCAAATAACACAGTGCTGGTAAGCTCAACATTTGATATTTCCGCACCTACTTCGTGCGACAGGCTGGTAGCTATCCCAGCGATTTCCGGGAAGTCCAGAGGGTTGAAATTAACGTTTATGCCGATGCCGATAATTGCAAAATTTACCCTACCTCCCTTGACCTCGTTTTCTATCAGTATGCCGCAGACCTTTTTACCCTTAATCATGACATCGTTGGGCCACTTGATATGAGTCTCGAGACCGGCAACTTGCTTGATGGCTCTAACTACAGCCAGAGAAGCTATCATAACCAGCTGAGGCAGGTTATGCAGAGCAGGCTTAAGTATAACCGACATAGCCAGGCTGCCTTCAGGCGATAGCCATGTCCTACCAATCCGTCCCCTACCTGTTGTCTGCGTGCCGGCGATGACTACAGTCCCCTCGGCAGCTCCCTTCTTAACCAGCTCCTTGGCTGTCTCCATGGTTGTGGGGAGTTGGCGATAGTAATATAAGTGCCTCCCAACAAATTTAGTATGTAAGCGACTTTGTAGAGATGTTTTTATGTCCTGACCGTCAAGCATATTCATTTCCTGGTAAATCTAATTTACCGGTTAGTATAGCGATAGACTGAAATTATGTCTATCTATTTTGCCTTACATGTAGCCTCGACCCTTTAGGGTCGAGCACCCGAGGTTAAAACCTCGGGACTACATATTTTCATTAATTGGGCTGAGTTTGTTGATTTTTAGGGAAACATCTTGACATTTTAGCCAAAGCCAATTAGCATTTAGCCAGAATATTATGAATTAAGGTAAGCGATGGAAGCAAGGGATTTTGATTTTCTGGTTGATAAAGTTGCTGCCTTGATTCTTGAATCGAGCCGGGTGATAGTTTTTACCGGAGCCGGTATCAGCACCGAGTCGGGTATACCTGACTTCCGCAGCCCGGGCGGAATCTGGACCAAGTTCGACCCCGATGATTTTACAATTCAAAAGTTCATGAGCAGCGAGAAGACACGGCGAATGCAGTGGCAGATGATGGCTGAAGGTGGCCTTCTGAAAGACGCCGAGCCGAATCAAGCTCATCATGCCGTTGCCGAGCTGGAAAAGCTGGGAAAGCTAACCTGTGTCATAACTCAGAATATCGATAACCTCCATCAGAAGGCGGGAAGCTCCCCGGACAAGGTCTTTGAGCTACACGGCAATATGAAATTTGTGCGATGCATGAGCTGCGATAGGCGATTCCCTGTAGATGATATACTTGTGAGATTAGATAGGGAAGAAATTCCTGATTGCCAGTTTTGCCGCGGCATATTGAAGCCGGATGCCGTTTTTTTCGGTGAGTCACTACCGCAGCAGGCATTAAACGACGCCATACAGCATGCCCGCCACTGCGACCTGTTCATTGTCATTGGCTCCACCCTGGTTGTTTATCCGGCGGCCTATATGCCTATGTACGCCGTTGAGTCTGGAGCCAAGCTCGTTATTATCAATCTAAGTCCGACGCCGATGGATGCTAAGGCTGCAGCGCTTATTACCGCCAGCGCCGGTGAGACGATGAGCAGGATTGTAGAAAAGGTAAGAAATAAGTTGCCGGCTTGAAACAGGGCATTGAAAGTGGAAGACGAAATTGAAAAGAAGAATAAAGCCGAGCGCAGGCAGCAGAAGAAGGACAAAAGGAAATTCAGGCTCCACGGCGGCAGCCTCAGAGTCATATATCAGAATGTCATCAGGCGAAGGTTAAGAGAAAAGAAATAGCAGGTTAAAGTAGTCTCAGAGGTTTTTTATGATAAAAACAGGACAATTTAAATCTGTTCGGAGGTAAGGAAATGAAAAAATTGTTATTGCCAATCGCTATGATTCTGCTGGTAGCCATTGGTTGTCTGTCAGGCCCGGCAGCGCCTAACCAACCGCCGACTGCTTACATAGATTTAGTATCGCCGCCTAATGTTGCCCCGGGGGAAACGGTGACTTTAACCGGCCACGGCATTGACCCTGATGGCATTATAGGCGCTTACATCTGGCAGTCGAGCCTGGACGGGGATTTGAGCACTTCGGCAAGCTTCACAACCTCGTCTTTATCGCCTGGAACTCACACCATTTGGTTTAAAGTCCAGGACGACGATGGAGAGTGGTCAAAGCAGGTTCTGGCAACCGTCATTGTCGTTCCTAGAGAAGTTGGACAGCCGGTGGTGAATGCTTTTAACGCCAGCCCCGGAAGCATTAGCCCGGGCGGGTCCTCGACGCTTAGCTGGGATGTTTCTGGTGCTGCAACGGTCAGCATAGACCCGGGAGTAGGCAACGTTGGCTTAAGCGGGACCAGGATGGTATTTCCGACCACGATCACGACTTATACCCTGACAGCTACCAATACGCTTGGAAAAGTAACGGCTACGGCCCGGGTTGTGATTGCTGAGGCGCTTCTTAATAAAGTGGAACTGTATTCCATAGCAGCCGAGGATGGGCAAGTAAGACGAGATGGCTATGTTGGGCAGGCGCCGGATGTCGGCGATGCAAAATCAGGCACGACCATTCAAGCATTTTTGAGCTTTGATATTTCCATGATACCGAAAGATGCCGTTATTACGTCGGCCACGCTTGATTTGACTAATGCTGCTCTTTTTGGCGATCCGTTTAGTAAGCTCGGCATGCTACTTGTTTACGATTGCCAGTATAATACTTTTTTAAAAGCCAGCGATTTCATTATTGGACCAGTACTCGGAGCTATATATACCATCCCTGTGCCACCGTCGCAGCCTATAATCTCTTATATATTGGCTAAAGCTATTCAGAAGCAGATTGATGCTGGAAGTCCCCGTTTTCAGCTTCGTTTTCAATTTGAGAAACCTCAATTCTATAATAATCAGGCTGACTACATGGCTTTGGGAGAAGGTAGAACAATGCTTGCTATTGAATATCAGCATTAATATATATGAATAGCTTATTGTGATTAGAGTTTTCTGTTAAATTGAATATTGGGAGGTGGAAAATGAAAAAACTAGTTTTTGTACTTCTGCTGGCGGTGCTGTTTTTAGCCAGTTGCTACCCGGGTGGGCCGATTACTATTACTGCTCCCGGCAAGCTACCAGTCATTAATTCTTTCAGTGCCAGTCCATCGAATATTTCAGCCGGGGAGTCTTCAACACTTAACTGGACTGTCACGGGCGCCACCGCGGTTAGCATAGACCAGGGGATAGGCAATGTGGCTCTAACGGGGCCGAGAGCCGTAGCTCCCAGCGTTACCACTGTTTACACCCTGACGGCTTCCAGTTCAGCCGGCAGCATTACGGTTACGACCCAGGTTATAGTTTCCGGAGCGACGCCTTCGCCCACGCCTGGCAGCTTACCCGTTATCAACTCTTTCATCGCCAGCCCGTCCAGTATAAGTCTCGGCGGTTCGAGCACGTTGAGCTGGAGTGTGTCAAATGCCACATCAGTAACTATTGACCATAGCGTGGGTACTGTCGGTTCTTCCGGCAGCACCATAGTCTTACCCGGGGCGACCACTACTTTTACGCTGACGGCTAGCAATGCCGCTGGCAGCAATGCGGCAATTGCGCAGGTCATAGTTTCAGGTGTGCCGTCTGGGCCAGCCGGTCTGCCGGTTATCAATTATTTCACAGCCAGCCCGCCGGTTATACCTGGCGCCAGTGGTTCGACATTTCTTCGCTGGAACGTGTCCAATGCGTCATCGGTGAGCATCGACAACGGCATAGGTCCTGTTGGTTCGTCAGGGACTATGTTAATAACACTGGCGGCCAGCACTAATTATACATTGACAGCGATTAATGCTGTTGGAATGGCATATGTCACCGTTAGCGTTATAGTTACCGGTGGTGGGGGGCCGAGTGTAGCTTACGATTTTGTAGAGCAGGCGCCTACGGCCTATTGGTGGACCATTATCAGTTCAAGTGTAGTGGTATTACCCTTTCCCGCAGCTACAAGCGACAAGGGCTATGCCAACTACCAATACAATATAAAGCTGAGTGATGGAAACACTTATACCAGAGTTCTGCAGACTCATCCTCAGTGGGTTAATAATGGGTGGATAAGCGGCAAATACTCAGGCGTATATGTGCCTCCTGGAGCCAAGCTGAGAATTAAAGTGGGCTTGGTACAAGGCGCCGGTGCCGGAAACGTTGAATTCTATATAGGAAAGCTTGGCGCTGTAGCTACTATCAGTACCGTGGTTGCCTATGCTGACGGTGTTAAGGTGGTGGAGGCAGATCTCAGTGCTTACGCCGGTCAAACCATAGATTTTGTATTAGGCGCCAATGCCAATGGAAGCTCAGCTCAGGACTGGGCGGCATGGGCTGAAGCCAAAATTATCTATTAACAGTATAGCTTGATAGGAAAATAAGATAAAGAGCTCACGATTTGAGCTGGATAAAAATTCATTCCAGCTCAAATCGATAGTTCTCAATGACTGGGTTAGTCAGCAATTTACGGCACATATCGTCGACCTGTTTGCGGGCAGCGGCGATGTCTTTTTCCGCAATCTTGACCTCGATATATTTGCCGGCGCGGACATCTTCTACCGAGCTAAAACCGAGATTGTGTAGCGCCCCTTTTATGGTCAAGCCTTGCGGGTCGTTTACTGTCGGTTTTAGCGTGATATATACCTTAGCCAGATACATTTTATAGCGCCTTTCCAGTTAAGCGTTGATAGGCTTCACGGTATCTTTGAGTTGTTGCCTCGATTACTTCCAGTGGCAGCGTTGGTGCCGGCGGCTCCTTGTTCCACCCCGAGGCCACCAGCCAATCGCGAACCGGCTGCTTGTCGAAGCTGGGTTGAGAACGTCCTACAGTATACTGGCTGGCATCCCAGAAGCGACTTGAATCCGGCGTCAATAACTCGTCAATCAGTATAAGCTTGCCATCGGCAAAACCAAACTCGAATTTGGTATCGGCAATGATAACGCCCCGCCCTCGGGCATAGTCTCGGGCATATTGATATACGGCCAGACTCTTTTCCTCAAGCTCACGAGCAGTGGCTTTTCCTACCAGGTTTTCCATCTCTTTTTTACCGAGAGGCTCATCATGCCCAGCCTCGGCTTTGGTGGTTGGTGTGAATATGGGTTCAGCCAGTTCCTGGCTTTCCTGAAGTCCTATGGGCGCGGATATGCCTGATATGGTGCCAGATTGTTTATATTCTGCCCAGGCTGAACCTGAAATATAGCCCCGCACGACACATTCCACAGGGACGCGTTCAGCTTTGACAGTAATCATCGACCGACCCACCAGATAATCCGGCGGTGTGGTTTTGTTCGGGAAATAGGCGATAAGAGAATCTATGGTGTCAACCGATGCTACCAGATGGTTAGGCATTACATGACTTGTCTTTTCGAACCAGAAGCGTGAGAGCTGATTTAGCACCTGACCTTTATCGGGAATGGGATCAGGCAGGACAACGTCGAATGCGGATAGGCGGTCGGTAGAAATAATTAGCAACATGCCGTCCAGGTTATAAGTATCCCGTACCTTTCCCCGGCAAAATAACGGAAGTGGTAAGCTCGTCTCAGATATTGTTATTGACATAATGTAAAGAAAATCAAAGCGACTGAGGTGCCAGTTCCACTGTTTTAACTGCCTTTGCCCTCTTTTTCTCGGTTAAATCCAGCCGGCTAAAGACGCTATCAGCATGCCTAATGAAATAGTTGTAGTCGAAAAGTGATTCGAGTTCCTTATGCGAAAGATGGGCTTTTACCTCGGAGTCGGCTTTGAGGAGCTCTAAGAAGCTGGTTCTCCCTTTCCACGCTTTCATGGCATTATGCTGGACCAGCTCATAAGCTTTCTGTCGACTCAAGCCTTTATCTATTAAGGCTATGAGTATCCTTTGAGAGAAAACCAGGCCCTGGGTAAGCTCAAGGTTTCGGCGCATGTTTTCGGGATAAACCATAAGTCCTTTCATCACCGAGGTGAAGATGCTGAGGATGTAGTCCAGGACCAGGCAGGAGTCGGGGAGGATAACGCGTTCGTTGGAAGAGTGGCTGATATCCCTCTCATGCCACAGAGCCATATTTTCCATGGAAGTCAAGGCGTGGCCTCTTATGAGCCTTGCCAGCCCGCAGACGCGCTCACATAGCTCCGGATTGCGCTTGTGGGGCATAGCCGAGGACCCGGTTTGCCCGGCAGCGAACGGCTCTTCGGCTTCTAAAACCTCGGTCCGCTGGAGGCTTCTGATTTCGGTGGCAAACTTCTCCAGCGAGCCGGCGATGATGGCTAATGTGGTGACAAACTGAGCATGACGGTCTCGCTGAATAATCTGGCTTGATATCGGTGCTGCAGCTAGGCCTAACTTGTGGCAAGCCTTGTCTTCAATTTCGGGAGGTACGGTAGCATAGGTACCCACAGCTCCCGAGATTTTGCCGACGCTGATGATTTTTTCAGCTTCAGCTAATCTGGCGGCGTTGCGTTTCATTTCCTGTGCCCATAGAGCCAGTTTGAGGCCGAAGGTAATTGGCTCAGCATGGACGCCGTGAGTCCGCCCTATCATTATAGTGCGCTTGTGCTCGATAGCTTTGTCTTCCAGAACCGAGATAAGCTCAGCGACGCCTTTAGCCAGTAGTTTTGAAGACTCTTTCATCTGCAGGCTGAGGGCGGTATCCATGATATCGGAGGAGGTGAGGCCGAGGTGGATAAAACGGGATTCGTCACCGAGCCCTTCGGCCACCGCTTGAAGGAAAGCTGTCATATCGTGGTGAGTTATTTTAAGGATATCGGCAATGCGCTCGAGATCGCAACTGGCCGTTTTTATCTTGGGGATAGCTTCTTTGGGAATCGTACCTATCTCTGCCCAGGCTTCACAAACCGCTATCTCAACCTGAAGCCATTTATTGAACTTATTTTCTTCAGACCATATATTTTTCATCTGTGGCCGGGAATAGCGCTCAATCATGTCTTTTCTCCAAGTCGTTTACTTGTCATCCTGAACTGCTCACTTGTCACCCTGAGCTGCTCCACTTGTCACCCTGAGCGATAGCGAAGGGTCTCCAGATTATTCGCGGAGTTTACCCTGAGCCGTGTGAGATTCTTCGCTGGGCTCAGAATGACAGCGGCGAAGGGCTCCCTCAGAATGACAGGTAGCATAGGGCTCAGAATGACAACGAAAAGTGATCATGTCTTAGCCAGTTTTCGTTTATATGCCTCATAGGCATCTTTCATTTCTTTGTATTTTATGCCGAGCATTTGGGTGGCCAGCAGTGCGGCATTCTTAGCACCTGAGGTGCCGATGCCGACACAAGCCACAGGTACTCCGGCCGGCATCTGGACGATGGAGTAGAGCGAGTCAATGCCTTTGAGTTCGCTGGTAGGCAGCGGTACTCCGATGACTGGTAATGTAGTCCAGCTGGCTAGAACCCCGGGAAGGTGAGCCGCAGCGCCGGCAGCAGCAATAATGACTTCTACTCCCTTTTGCCCGGCCTTAGAAGCATATTCACGGACCTTATCCGGGTTTCTGTGTGCTGATAATACCGATAATTCATATGTGATATTTAGTTGCTGTAATATATCTAATGCCGGCTGTATTAATGGCTCGTCGGTCTTGCTGCCTATGACTACGCCGACTAAGGGCATTTAGTTAACCTCCCTGGCTGCAATGTCCTTACGGTAGTGACAGCCATCGAAATGAATATGAGGCAGATTAAGATAGACTTTGGCTCTGGCTTCAGCCATGCTTTTGCCGGTAGCTGTCACGGTGAGCACTCTGCCTCCGTCGGTATATATCTGTGAGTCCTCGCCGAGCTTAGTGCCGGCATGAAAGACCATGATGTCATCATTTAATTTGTCCAGTCCTGTTATTTTGAAGCCTGTTTTATAGCTTCCCGGATATCCGCCTGATGCCATAACCACACCAACGCAGGCGTCGTCATTCCATTGCACAACCACTTTGCTGAGCTTATTATCTACTACAGCGAGAAGAATGTCTACTAAATCGGTCTGCAAGCGGGGTAAAATCGCCTGAGTCTCCGGGTCGCCGAATCTGGCATTAAATTCTAACACTTTTGGCCCACCAGCGGCTATCATCAGCCCGGCGTAGAGTACGCCCTTGTAAGGTATGCCTTCCTGCGCCATTGCCTTTATTGCCGGCTGCAGTATAGTTTTCGTCACCTGTTGGCTCAATTCGGCATCAAAGAAGCCGGGCGGGCTATAGCTGCCCATGCCTCCGGTATTCGGTCCCTGGTCATCATCGAACGCCCTCTTATAATCGCAGGCTGGAACCATGTGGACAACAGTCTTACTGTCGGTAAAGGCTAAAAGGCTTACTTCTTTTCCGGTGAGGCATTCTTCGATTATCACATTATCGCCAGCCGGACCAAAGATCTTTGTCTCCATGATGTCTGACAGGGCTTTTAAGGCTTCTTCTCTGGTGCCGGCAACTGTGACTCCTTTTCCAGCAGCCAGCCCATCGGCCTTGACTACCATCGGCGTTGGCTGGGACTCGACATATCTTTTAGCCTCCGGGTAACTGGAGAAGGTGATACCCTTAGGGCAGGGTATGCCATATTTTTGCATTAATTTCCTGGCAAAGACCTTGCTCGATTCTATTTGCGCAGCCGCTTTTGTCGGCCCGAAGATAGACATGCCGAGTTGCTCAAAGCGGTCTACAATGCCGGCAGCTAAGGGCGCCTCAGGACCGACCACAGTGAGGTCGATGCCGATGTCCCGGGCAGCTCTGGCTAAAGCGTCTATATCATTGGGACTAATATCCAGATTACGGGCAACGGATGCTGTACCGGCGTTGCCGGGGGCGACATAGAGTTCCGTGACTTTGGGGCTTTGAGCAATTTTCCAGGCCAACGCATGCTCTCTAGCACCGCTGCCAATGACCATTACTTTCAATACCAACCTCTTAGGCCTAGATTATTTAAGTTATAACGTCTCTTTCTTAGATTTTTCAGCCTGAACCGGGTTACCTAGGTGTCACCCGCCTACGGGTGACCGTAGTGGTTTGTATTGCCTGGCGGGTCACCTGAGGGCAGGTGACACCTAGAGATTAAAATCGGCTAATTAATTTTCCAAGCCGCAGCCAACCAATTGAGTATAGCCAGTACTGAATGCAAAATCAAGTGGGTGAAAATAAGCAGCGAAATTGGTAATTGTCCACCTTTTGGTACGAGGTCGAGGGCTCTATATATGATAAAATGTAAAGGGGTTTAGAACTTGTTCTATATACTCTATGGCAAGGACGATTTCTCTCTCCAGCAGGCATTGGAGGAGATAAAAAATGAGCTGGGCAACAAAGAGATGCTGGAGGTTAATACCAGCACATTAGACGGCCAGCAGCTGCGCTTAAGCCAGCTCATGGATGCCTGCAGTACTGTACCGTTCTTGTGCCCGTGCAGACTTGTCATCGTTAAAGGGTTGCTGGGACGCTTAGAGACAAAGTTCGGGTCAGAACGGCGGACAGCCCGCTCTAAAGCGAAAAATAGCTCGGCACTGGAAGAATGGACTGGTCTGGCAGAATATATCAAACAAATGCCGCCGACCACATTACTGGTCTTGATTGACGGCGAAGTCAAGGCTGGCAATCGTTTAATGAAGTCTTTAGCTCCACTCGCCAAAATCAAAAGTTTCCCCCCGTTAAATGACAGGAATTTGAGCGACTGGGTACAGGGTCGGATAAAAGAGGGCGGCGGAAACATCTCTCCTGCGGCGCTGAAGCTGCTGGTTGGGCTAGTCGGCGCCGACCTGTGGGTTATGAGCGGTGAAATAGATAAGTTGCTTGCCTATTGCTCGGGTGAGGTCATAACGGAAGAGAATGTAAAACAGTTGACCAGTTATGCCAGGGAGGCAAATATCTTTGCCCTGGTGGATGCTATTCTTGAAGGAAGAAGAAGCCAGGCGCAACAATTGCTTCATCGACTACTTCAGGAAGGCGCATCTCCTTCCTATATCCTGGCTATGATTACGCGGCAGCTTCGTTTGATTGTCATGGCTAAAGACCGGGGCCGAAAAATATCTCGACCTGGAATTACCGATAGTCTGGAAACAATTTCGGATTATAGCCTGGATAAGGCAGCAAAACAGGCCAAAGCGTTCACTTTAGAGCGGATAAAAAAGGCCTATGACCAGCTCCTGGAAGCTGATGTAGGTATTAAAACGGGGAAATATGAAGGTGACCTGGCGCTTGACCTTCTGGTGGTTGAGCTGGGGCAAGGTTGATTATATGGCGAAAGCCTGAACCTGATTTGGCCCTTATTTCAGTGTGAATAAAGAGTGGCAGAAAGTGATACAATGCGCTATGGCACCAGATTTTTTGTGGCAAGCTTCGGCTAAAAAATACGAATCTCTTTATCAAAAAGTTTTGGAGCTACCGAGACATGTCGGGAAATAAGCAGCAGTCTGTTTTATCTGTCGACCTGGGCGGCACTAAGACGATTGTGGCTGTGGTTCTCCCTACCGGCAAGATAATATCACGAAGATACTATTTAACGCTGGCTGATGAAGGCACTCGAGCCGTCCTAAATAGGCTATCATCTGCCATAAACCAGTCAATAGCTCAGGCCAGGCTTAAAAACACTGAATTAATCGGCATCGGCATTGCCGCTGCCGGGATTCTGGACACCAGGAAAGGAATCGTGACCACCTCACCCAATTTACCCGGCTGGCATAATGTTCAACTGCGGGATGTTATTGCCGCCAGGTCAGACCTGGCTACTTATCTTATTAATGACGCTAGCGCCGCCGCTTTGGGAGAACATCGGTTTGGGGCTGGCAGGGGATTCGATAATCTGCTCTATCTTACGGTGAGCACTGGTATTGGTGGTGGCATAATCATAAATGGCGAACTTTATTCCGGAGCTGATGGCTGTGCCGGAGAGTTGGGGCATATGACGATAGAGGCTGACGGGCCGCAATGCCATTGCGGCAATTTCGGTTGTCTCGAGGCCATGGCTTCGGGTTGGGCAATAGCTAAAGAAGCGGTGACACGCATAAATCAGGGGGAAAAGAGCTCTATTATTGAACTCGTTGACAGCAGGCTCGAAAACATCACTGCCGAGACGGTGGCAGCCGCAGCCAGGGGAGGTGACCGGCTGGCGTGCGACATAGTAGCCAAAGCTGCTAATTATCTCGGTATTGGTTTGGCGAACCTGGTCAATATTTTTAATCCGGAATTGATTGTCATCGGCGGCGGCTTATCTAAAATGGGAAACATTCTGCTAAGACCTGCACGAAAGGTGATTAAAGAAAGAGCCTTTCGGTTGCCGGCTCAAACTGTGCGCATTGTTCGGGCTCGTCTGGGCAGTAATGCAGGGATAATTGGAGCTGCTGCCTATGTTTATGACTATCGAGTAAAAACAGGAGCCAAGGTATGATTTATTGGGCACACCTTTTGCATTTCTATCAACCGCCGACTCAAACTACCAGCATGCTGATGAAGATAAGCAATGAGTCACATCGGCCACTGGTGGACGTCTTTGAAGAATTTCCGCGTACCCAGGCTAAGGTCTGCCCCTACATTTTTAGAGCTATTGACGTTGCTAGCTTTGGCTCGGCTCTCTAGTAGCTGTAATAAGAGCCAGTGCTCCCATCTCAGCCATTTTTTGGGCTAATCGCTTTCCGACTTGCTCGGGGGTCGAAGCACTGCCGTCTTTGGTAGCGCGCAAGATGTGAATCCCATCTATACTGGCCACCATACCGGTGAGCTTTAAAGTGTTGGCTGACACGATGCCGAGGGCAGCTATCGGGGCGCGGCAGCCACCGCCCAGCGCCTGTAAGAATGTTCTCTCAGCGGTTACGGCCTGCCATGTTGGTTCGTCATTTATTTTAGAGATAAGAGTGGCAATTTCTTTATCTTCGGAGCGTATCTCTATACCCAGCGTTCCCTGTCCCACTGCTGGTGTGAAATGCTCTACCGGTAGATATTCTTTTATCCTGTCTTTCCAGCCCAACCGTATCATAGCAGCAGCGGCTACGATGACGCCGTCAAATTCTCCTTCCGCGACCTTACGCAGTCGGGTGTCGATGTTCCCTCGTATACCGCAAACCTGAAGGTCAGGTCGAAGTGCGAGCAGCTGAACAGCGCGCCTGGGGCTTCCCGTACCTATCTTTGAGCCCGGGGCAAGTTCATAAAGCTTTCCGCACCTGGAGACAAGTACATCACGAGGGTCAAGCCTGGCGGTGGCTGCAGCCAGCGTTAGCCCATCGGGAATTTCAGTTGGCAAATCCTTAAGGCTGTGGACGGCTATATCGATTTGCCTATCGAGCAGTGCCTTTTCCAGTTCTTTGACGAATATACCTTGCCCGGCGAATTCGTCCAGAGCAATAGTACGATATCGGTCACCTGTGGTTTTTATCTTGACGACTCCAACTTTCAATCCAGGAAATGCTTCTCTGAGCTTGGCCAGCAGCTCTTCAGCTTGAATTACAGCCAGTTTGCTGCCGCGGGTGCCTACGGTGATTTCCCTCATTCAGGCTTGTCCTTATCGAGCTGGAACAGCTCGGTGACCAGCCTAATATAGTCATCTCTTCCATGGGCATCCTTCTTGAGGCGCTGAATCGGGTCATGAAGTATCTTCTGCACTATGGCTTCGGTCATGGCCTCCAGGCTTTGCTGCTCTTCTGTTGACAGCCGCCGTAGTTTCTTGAGAGTAATTTTAAGCTGTGCCTGGCGTATGGCTTCTGCCTTTTCTACCAGACTGCTGATTAACGGTTTCACTTCCATAGTCTGCCACCGGGAGGTAAATCTTTTAACTTCGGACTCGATTATTTCCATTGCTTTTTGTGTCTCAGTCTCTCTCTGCTTCCGATTGCGCTCAGAGATATGGGTGAAGTCGTCAATGTCATAAAGAAAGACATTGCTTAAACGCCCCACTGCGGGGTCAACATCACGCGGTACGGCTATATCAATAATTACCAGAGGCTGATTTGCCCGAGCCGACATGGCATTTTCCAGTGTCTTAAGGTCGAGTATAAGGTGAGGCGCCCCTGTGCAACTGATGGCTATATCGCAGCCAGTCAGCTCTTGACCGAGGCTGCCTATATCCACCGAGCTTCCGCCAAGTGATTTAGCCAGGGCTGATGCTTTTTCATAGGAACGGCTGGTAGTAGTAATATTTGCGACACCTCTTTCTTTGAGCGCCTTGGCTACCAATCTTCCGGCTTCGCCGGTACCGATAACAAGTGCCTTGCATCTGGTCAAATCGCCGATGGCTTTGGCTGCCAGCTCGACCGCCACAGAACTCACGGAAAGTGCGTTCTTGCTGATTCCTGTTTCTTCTCTTACCTGTCTGCCCACCCTGAGTGCCTGGTGCAAAAGAGTACGCAACGGGTGCTCCACCATTCGAGCCTTATTGGCTTCTTCCAGGCTATTTTTCACCTGTCCCAGAATCTCAAATTCGCCGATAATCATTGAGTCAAGCCCGGAAGCCACGCGGAAGAGATGTCTGACTGTCGCCTCATTCTGGTAACAGTAGATGTAGGGCGAAAGGTCCGCATCTGAGATATTCGCCCAGGCTTTGAAAAAGTCTATACCTGGTTGGAAAGAATCACTGCTCTCGACCACGGAGTAGACCTCAATACGGTTGCAGGTAGAAAGGATAAGCCCCTGTGAAACGTATTCACGCAGCAAGCTAAGGGCATCGAAGAGGCGGTCGTTACTTACAGCTAATCTCTCTCTGATTTCAATCGGCGTTGTGCTGTGGTTTACGCCGGCTATGTGAATCTGCATCCCAAACGGTTTCTTCATGGCTTTTTTTGTTGCAGTGTTTTTAGTTTGGTAAGCATGATTTCCCTGGCTTCCTGGTTCTTGCCTCGCCTTATAAGTTCAATAAGAGAATTCAAGTTCAGGACTTCCTGCCAGTCATCACCGCTGACTGTAACCCCACGCTGCTTTAGCTCTGAGCGGACTTCACTGGCAATTACGGCCAACTGCGCGTATTCGGCTTTAAAATCTCTTTCCAACTCGCCCCTTATTTTGCGGGCTAGTGCTGGGCTTCTGCCGGACGTGGAGACAGCAACGATTATATCACCACGCCTGAAATAGGAAGGGACGATGAAGTCGGAAATATCAGGCTTATCCACAACATTTACCAATATTCCTATCTTTCTTGCTTCAGTAGCCACCTTTTCATTTGTTTTAATATCATCGGTGGCAGCTACGGCCAGGAAAGCATCATTTAAGTCTTCAGTCTGGTAGTCTCTGTGGATGGCTTGTATGGTACCATCCTTTACCAGCTGATTTAACTCCGGGCAGAAGGTGGGACTGACAATCTCCACATTCGCGCCGTGTTCAACAAGCATCTGTGCTTTGCGCAGGGCCACCTCGCCGCCGCCAACAACAAGACATTTCTTGCCTTGAATATTGAGTAAAATCGGGTAGTAAACAGATGCTGCCTCGTGCTTTTTCATATTGTATATCGCACCCTTGTCTTTTTTACCTCTTTGCTGCTGAAAAGCAGTAGCATCTCATTTCTATTTAGTCCTGTCTCTGAACATATTTTATCAGTTACAGCTCGACAGTTCTCTTTATTATGGGCGTGTGTCATGGCAAACAGGTTATAGGGCCAAAATGGGCTTATCTGCCTTTCATAACAGTGGCTTACCTCCGGAAAAGTAGCCATCTTTTTGCCTGCTGTATCCACCATATCCGATGGCACTTTCCAGCAGGCCATGGCATTGGCTGTAAAACCGAGTTTGTTATGGTTGACGGAGGCGCTGAAGCGCCGCATAATTCCGCGCTGCAACAGAGTCTGGCAGTGGCTTAGAAATTTGTCCGTGTCCATGTGAAGTTTGCCTGATATAAGGTCGAACGGTTTTTCACTCAAAGGCAGGTCCTGCTGTAAGGCGTTGATGACAGTCCGCTCGGTGGTAGAGAATTTTTTGTCCTTGCGGACAGCATGGCCATGAGACAGGCCGGAGATTGCTGCGCCTTCAACTGGCAATGAAGGATGGGAATTACCACCGCCAAGGTCGAAGTAAGCTCCTATCTTGAATGTTTTTATAGCCGGCAGGTTTAATATGGTCTCAGACTTGATTCTGTTTCCCAGTTTACGCACCTCGTCATCCACATCCTTGGTTACCGGTATAGCCAATGTGAACCAGAGATTGAAGTCATGGTCGCGTTGGTAGCAGTGGCTTACCATCGGGTGTCTGATGATAATTTGACTCGCCTTATCCAGCTGCTCTACGGGCACTTTGGCGGCCACAAGGGTTGTCTGATAGCCGAGCTTTTTGGGATTGAGAACTGGTCCTATCAGGCGGATGATTCCTGCTGCCTTTAACCTGTCGATTCTCCGGATTATTTCGTTACTCGTTAAGCCCAGACGAAATCCCAGAACCGAGAACGGCTCTCGGCTCAACGGGAACTCCGCTTGAATGATGTTGAGCAGGGTTTTATCTACGTTGTCGAGTTCCATATTTTTAATTGTCACCCTGAGCGATAGCGAAGGGTCTCCAGATTCTTCGCGGAGTTTACCCTGAGCCGTGTGAGATTCTTCGCTGGGCTCAGAATGACAGCGGCGAAGGGCTCCCTCAGAATGACATAATGCGAAGGGCTCGCAATGACACGAAGGTAAGGATTGGCAATGATATAAAATTGTTCTCCCCAATAAGTTTTAACAGTTTATGTTTACAGTTTCTTTCCTAATGCCGATGGTTTATATATACAATACGGTTCGGCCTCGAGGTAGTCGCCGGTCGATTCGTAGGCTCTGGCCCGGCAACCACCGCAGATATACTTATACTCACAGGCACCACATTTCCCCTTTATATTGGATAAGTCTCTTAATTCGCGGAACAGCGTGGATTCTGTCCAGATTTGTTTAAAGCTTCTATCTCTTATATTACCGGCTTCCACATCAAGATAGCCGCATCCCTGCACCTTTCCGCGATGTGAGATAAAGCAGAAACTGATGCCGGCCAGGCAGCCCCGTGTTATAGAGTTCATAGACACACTTCTAGTTTTAGTTGCTGTTTTCTCGCCTCGCAGCGTTTCTTGCAAATTTCTTTCTTTGGCTTTCTGTCTGATTATCCGTTGATAATGAGGGGCGTCCGTTGGTTTGAAGAATATCCTGTTGCCCAGTTCTTTTTGCCTTTCATACACCCAATTTAGCGTCTGCTCGTATTCCTCTGGAGACATCGCTACCGTTTCCAGTCCCTTGCCGCGTCCTGTTGGCACCAACATAAATGGATGGAAGGCAACTGCTCCTGACTTAAGCGCCAGGTCCAGCAGCTCATTCAGGTATTTCATATTCAGCCTGGTGATGGTGCTGTTAATTTGAACCTCGATGCCTGCCTGGTGTAACAGGGCTATTCCTGAGGCGGCAGCCTGGAAAGCGCCTGACTGGCCTCGAAATTTATCCTGAAGTTCATCTGTGGGAAAGTCTATGCTGACAGCTACTCTAGAAACTGGTACTGCCTTCAATTTAGCGGCAATGTCCTCGGTGAGGAGGGTGCCGTTGGTGCCCATTACTACCCGCAGTCCCTTCTCTACGGCGTAGCCAGCTATCTGGAAAAGGTCTCGGCGCAGCAGGGGTTCGCCGCCACTGAGTATGACCACAGGTTTGCCTATTTCAACTATTGCATCTATCAATCGGAAACATTCCTCGGTGGACAGTTCGTCTTTGTAGGCACCGGCAGTAGAGGAGGAGCGGCAGTGAGCGCAAAACAGGTTGCAGCTTCGGGTTAACTCCCAGGCTACCATGTGGAGATTAGGAGTTATGCTTTCCTCATATTTCATGAGCTAATCCAATCTCGCTGTCCGTCAGATAACATGCCGGGTCTTCGGCCCAGACATCACCGGAAACTGCCTCAGCTCTGACCCGCAGGTTGCCATTGCACAACTCAAGATACCGGCATCTGGCGCAGCGTCCTTTAAGCAATCCCTTTCTGTCTTTTAGTCCGCGCATCAATTGGTCAGAGGTATCCAGCCAGATATCGTCGAAATTCCGCTGGCGAACGTTGCCAAAGGAGTAGTGCTGCCAGAACTGGTCAGCATGAACGTTACCCAGTTCATCAACGGCGCCTATGCGAATACCCGAATTGTTACCGCCATTAGCTCGGAGCAAAGCCGATACCTTTTCAGCGCGAGCCGGGTCTTGTTTCTTTAGTTTGAGGTAAAGGTAAACGCCGTCGGCATGGTTATCTACGGTAAGCACTTCTTTTTTAAGGCCACGCTGATAAAGGTCTACGGTACGGTCACAGATTAAGTCAACCGCAGCTCTGGTTTGGGAATGGCTTAAGTCGTCTTTGGCTAAGCCGCGGGCTCGGCCGGCATAAGCCAGATGGTAAAAACAGACTCGCTCAACTCTTTCCTTTTCTACCAGGTCGAAGACAGCAGGTATTTCCATATAGTTAGCCGGAGTGATGGTCATTCTCAAGGAAACCCTTAGCCCTAAAGAGACGGAGTTCCTAATGCCTTGCAAGGCCGCTTCGAAGGCGCCCTTTTTGCCACGAAATCGGTCATTTTTAGCACCTATGCCATCCAGGCTGATGCCTACTTCGGCGAAGCCAGCATTCTTTATTTTCTCGGCCTCCCGCTCAGTGATAAGGGTACCGTTGGTGGACAGGGCGGTTCTTATACCGTGCTGGCTGGCAAAATTGGCCAGCTCGAAGATATCTTTTCTGAGCAAAGGCTCGCCGCCGGAAAAGAGAATCACCGGCACGGCGAAGTCCGCCAGGTCATGGATGAATGATTTTGCCTGCCCGGTAGTCAAAACCTCAGCAGGGTCATTATCGCCGGCGCTGCTGTAGCAATGGACACATCGGAGATTGCATTTCCTGGTACAATTCCAGACAACGATAGGTCTTTGCTTTATATTAGCCTGATGGTTTTTGCCATAGCGAAGGCTATCACCTGGCCCTGCGGCATCGCAGAGCAGCTTTGAAATTGAAATCATGTCGTGTTTATTATACTTCCAAAACCTTTCCGTCGGCTATTTGCTAGACAGTCTATCATCTACTGAGGCTTTTCTTTGGTGAAGAAAGGGTCTGTTCTAAAAACATGTAGCCACGAGGCTTTAGCCTCGTGGGCACGACCCTAAAGGGTCGTGGCTACATTAGTTGATGCAAAACCTGTGCCAGATGAAGCAAGCCATGATAGGGATTACATGCCAGGTCGGGTGAGTTTCAGAGAGTTATTTCCTGGCTAATATGCGGTTTATCTCTGTTTTCAATTCCTTGGCATCAAAAGGCTTCATCATATAGGGTGTTTTTGTCTTATCTAGAAAAGCTAGCGTGCGTTTCCCCATGACGTCGCCAGTAATGAAGACTACTCTTTTCGTCAGTGATGGAGCTATCTTTTGAAATTGCTTGTACAGTTCGAGACCGCTCATGCCTGGCATCTTGATATCGAGCAGTATTAGGCGGTACCTCTTGCTCTTTACCATTTTTAACGCGTCAGTAGCATTGTCTGCCGTCTCCACCGTATGTCCTTGCTCGCCCAGCACCTGGCTTACGAACTGTCTTATAACAGGCTCGTCATCCACCACCAGTATCTTAGCTTTAGCTACCCTGGGGGACTCTACAACGACAGGTTCGGGCTGCTCAAATTGTTTTTCCTCAGTGGTTAAGGGTAATTCGATAATAAATGTAGCTCCTTTGCCAAGCTCACTTTCAGCCCATATCTTGCCGTTATGCTCAGTTACTATACCGTGGCAGACACTCAGGCCAAGCCCTGTACCCTGTCCCACCTCTCTGGTGGTAAAGAAGGGGTCAAATATAGTCTCCAAGTTCTCCTTAGCTATGCCCGGGCCGGTATCTTTGAACGTAATCCGGAGGATGCTATTTATCTTCTCTGTCTTTATTGACAGCTTGCCCTTGTCATGGGTTAGTTTCATCTCTGTCTCGGCATTTATAATTAAATTCAGAAATACCTGCTGAAGCTGACCCGGGTCAGCGATGGTCATGGGCATATCGCGAGTGAGCTGGAGACTCACTTTTATATTGCTGGCTGCTAGCTCATAGGCTCGCAGGTCAAGCGTGATGCGTATAAGTTCGTTGATGTTGACGTATCGTTGTTCCGGCTTGGTCTGACGGGCGAAGGCAAGCAATTTTTTGACAATGCCGGCTACGCGCTGAGCGCCCTCATTAATAATTTCTAAATCACGTCTGACGTCTCGGGATATATCTTTTCTAGCCAGCAGCAAGTGGGCATAGCCGATAACTCCCGTCAGTGGATTATTTATCTCATGGGCGACACCAGAAGCCAGCTCGCCGACAGAAGCCAGACGGCTGGCAAACTGAGCCCTCTGCTCCAGTTGTTTCCTTTCTTCCTCCGCTCGCTTGCGCTCGCTGACATCGCGGATAACTCCCCGAAAACCAATTATCTCGTCTTTCTCGTTTCTTATTGGGGCAGCTGAACTTTCAACAAATATTCGCTTTCCATCTTTTCTAATCTGTACCACATCAAGTATTTCAGCTGGCTCACCTGTACGATATACCTGATTGTAGTCCTCAAATGCCTCCTTGATCTTCTCAGGTGGCACGTAAACCTTGTAGCTCATCCCCAGCAGCTCTTCTCTGGAGTAGCCCAGGTGGCGACATAGTGCATCATTGAAGAAAGTGTAATTGCCGGTGAGGTCCATCTCATAGTAGGCCTCTTTCATATTCTCCAGAATAGTCCGATATTTCTCCTCTGACTGTCTTAAAGCCTCCTCCATCTGCAGACGTTTTGCAATATCGCGACCGACTCCCCTAAAGCCTATAATTTCGCCCTTCTCGTTCCTTATTGGGAAGACCGAGTATTCGACAGGTATTCGGGTTCCATCCTTTCTAATCTGTGCGGAATTAAACATGTCAATTGGCTCACCGGTACGATAAATCAGATTGTAAATCTCGAATACTTCTTTGACCTTATCGGGTGGTGTGATAACCTTGTAGCTTATACCTGTCATTTCTTCCCTGGAATATCCGACCTGGCGGCACTGCGCATCGTTGAACATGGTGTAGTTGCCGGCCAGGTCCACCTCAAAGTAGGCCTCTTTCATATCTTCCAGAATGGTCCGGTATCTCTTTTCTGACTGCCCTATAGCCTCTTCCATCTGTTTGCGTTCGGTAATATCGCGGCCGACACCTCGAAAGCCGATTATCTCACCCTTTTCATTTTGCAGGGGAAAAGCCGAGAGTTCGGCCTGCCCGATACTGCCATCTTTTCGAACGATTTTAAAAGTAATGGTTTTGCTTGGCTGGCCCGTAAGGTAGGCCTGATTAAAAGTCTGGTAAACCTTGTCTGCGTCCTCAGCGGCAGTATAAGCCCTATAATTCATGCCTATCAGCTCTTCCATGTGATATCCCAGGTTGCGGCAGTCAGCTTCGTTGGCGAAGGTGCAATTGCCGGCGAGGTCAACCTCGAAGTAACTGTCTTGCATCTCGTCCATTATGGTCCGGTATTTCTCCTCTGACCGCCTTAAAACCTCCTCCATCCGCAGGCGTTCGGTAACATCACGTCCGACTCCCCGAAAGCCGATTATCTCACCTTTTTCATTTGATATAGGTAAGATTGAGTTCTCCATAACTAAGCGAGTTCCATCTTTTCTAATCTGTTCCATATCAAACAATTTAAGTGGCTCACCCGTGTGAAATACCTGATTGTAGGCCTGATACACCTTTTTAGAAATATCAGCGGGCGTGTAAACTTTATAGTTCATTCCCATCAACTCTTCTCTGGAATAGCCGTACACGCGACACAGCGTTTCATTGACAAAGGTGAAGTTGCCGGCAAAGTCCACCTCATAGTAGGACTCTTCAATAGTCTCCAAGATAGACCGGTATTTCTTCTCCGACTGCCTTAAAGACTCTTCTATCTTCATGCGCTCGGCGATGTCGTGGCCAACACCACGGAATCCAACAATCTCACCCTTATTGTTCCGTAAGGAGGAAGTTGAGAATTCATACACTCCAGTACTGCCATCTTTGTGAATGACTTTAGCAGTAGCACCTTTGATTGGCTGACCCTCCCGAGCGGTCTGATTAAGAGTATTAACGTTTTTGGCATCGTCACCAGCGATGATGTCTCGGAAGTTCATGCCTATCAGTTCCTCTTTGGAATACCCCAGATGCTGGCTGACGGTTGCATTCACGAAGGCAAAATTGCCAGCAAAGTCAGTCTCAAAGTAACCTTCCTCCATGTCCTCCATAACAGTCCGGTATCTTTCCTCTGACTGTCTTAGAGCCTCCTCCATATTCTTGTGCTCGGTAATATCATGGCTAACGCCACGAAGGCCGATTATCTCTTCCTTGTCATTTCGCTTTGGAAAGACTGAGGTTTCGGCTAACCTCTTACTCCCGTCCTTCTGGACAATTTCGTAATGCATGTTCCTGATTGGCTGGCCAGTGCGGTAAACTTGGTTGGAGGCCTTGTACACTTTATCTACGTCTTCAGCACCGGTATAGGCTCGATAACTCATGCCCATCATCTCTGTCTTGTCGTATCCCACAATGCGACATATCGCGTCGTTGAAAGAAGTGAAATTGCCGGCAAGGTCTACCTCCCAGTAGCCTTCTTTAATGTCCTCCAGTATAGAGCGGTATTTCTCCTCTGACTCTCTCAGGGCTTCTTCTGCGTGCCTGTGCTCGGTGATGTCCTGTGCGAAGCCTATCAGACCAGCTGGAAAGCCATCTTTATCGATAATCGGAATTTTATTTGTCTGTACCCATCTTGGGCCACTTGCGGATTCATATTGTTCTATTATGTTAAGTTTGGGGCGTCCTGATTTAAGAACCTCCTGGTCATCGTTTGTCATGCCTTGTGCAATCTCAGCCGAATACAAGTCAAAAACTGTTTTTCCCAAAAATTCTTCTTCAGACATTTGAAGAGCTTCAGTAAATGCCCTATTGACATGCACAAATCTTCCCTTTTCATCTTTATAGAAAATTATTATTGGAGCAGAATCTATAATTAGCTTGGATTCCTGCCTTTCTTTTTCCAAATCTTCTTCTAGTCTATTGCGCTCTGTAATGTCAGTGATTAATCCAACGTAGTATCGCACCTTGCCCTTGTCATCGGTGAACTGATATAAAAGGACTTCTACGGGAACACGTGAGCCGTCTTTGCGGATATATTCCTTTTGGAAAGTTTGGGACTTACCTGTGTGTTGCAGTTTCTCAAGCGCTTTAGTTTCGCCCTCCTGCCACTCCGGTGCTGTCAGGCCGGCACTTATTATTGGGTCGCTCAGCTCTTTGTTGTTGTAGCCGGTGAGTTTTGTGAAAGCAGCGTTCCAATGCAATAGGCGCCTATCGGCAGAGGTTACAATCATAGGCTGTGAAACATGTTTTATTAAACCAGTCATAAGCTGAATTTGTTCCGCCTTATTTTGTTCCGCCGATTTATTATTTTTCATTTGTTTTACCTCTGACCACACCGCATACAGCTCTGTATATTGCCCATACTTCCCATGCAGCCGGGGCTAGAATGTGGCAACTATTTTTTATTCTCCTGTGGCGTTTTTAGTTTAGGAATAAAACTCATTGTTTTTTTACCTTTATTTATTAGGCTCACGAAAGTATCGACTATTATGGGAGCAAATTGCTTACCTTTGCCCCTGACCAGCTCTGAGCAGGCGGCTTCAGGAGGCATGGCTGGGCGATATGGGCGGTCTGAGATCATAGCATCGTAGGCATCGGCTACAGCTAGAGCCATGGCTCCTTGCGATAGTATATTGGTGTAGGCCTCAGCAACTGCTATGATGCCGGCGCCTTTTGTCATTTGCTTGCCTGATAGCCCGTCGGGATAGCCTTTGCCATCATATCGCTCGTGATGGTGTCTGACCATTTCAAGTATTTCCTTGTCTTCAACTATAGGGCTTAGTATTCGCTCTCCTATTTCACAGTGCGTCTTTACCAGTTCGAACTCGTCGTCGGTGAGCTTGCCCGGCTTGTTTAAGATTAATTCGCTAACTCCTATTTTGCCGACATCGTGAAGCGATCCGGCCAGCTTTATCTTTTCGACCATATATTTAGCGGCCTCCATTTCACGAGCTACTGCCACAGCTATTTCTGTCACCCTCTCTGAATGCCCATGAGTATATTTGTCCTTGGCTTCCAGTGCGTAAGCCAGGGAAGTAGTCGAATTAAGAAACGACTGGCGTATTTTACTGGTCTGCTCTTTAACCCTCTTTTCCAAATGAAGCTGGTAGTCCCTGTTTTCGATTATCAAATTCCGTTTCTCCAGCGCTCTCTCCAGGCTGACTGAGAGCACGTTTAGCTCAACGGGCTTGATAATATAATCATAAGCACCCAGTCTCATCAGGCCTATAGCTGTCTGCGTGTCGGCTATGGCGGTTACCATGATGACGGCAATATCCGGATACTTGGACTTAATTTCCTTCAATACCTCGGGGCCAGCCTTACCTGGCATCATGATGTCCAG